>Ga0209540_10000136_pt1 | contig 96373 bp, 87 predicted proteins | sample BarGraIncu01121A_FD_184501 | JGI IMG/M metagenome (GOLD analysis project Ga0209540, IMG submission 184501) | Arctic peat soil microbial communities from Barrow, Alaska - Barrow Graham LP Incubations 011-21A (SPAdes) (version 2) | ecosystem: Environmental > Terrestrial > Soil > Wetlands > Peat... | reverse complement strand
GTTCCCTCCTGACAAAGGACAACATCAAGGACCTGCTCCAGCCTGTAGAGGTGGAGCAAACCCAAGATGACGGGCAATTGCAATTGGAGTTCGATGCGCGTTAACATAAATTAAGAGACACTAGTGATGTTTTGTGTTTCTTTTTTTGAAGAGATTAGATGCGTATTATATTTCATTGCAAAACTTATGTTTCGTGTTTGTTTTTTTCATTTTTGATAGTGTTTATTTAACTTCGAAATATAATAAGAATCCAGTCTAAGCACTTGAACACTCTTCTCTGTTATTTATGCTAATTATTGTTTCTTACCTGTCCTTTTAGTATGCTCCGTTCATCCAAAGATCTGAAATCCTTAACAAACTGACTGAATAATAACTGAGTTGATAATATTCCAACCAATGCCATATTATCAACTTCTGAAGGGATTTTAGCTGTTTTAATCTTGTTGATCAGTTTAGTTACAGATTCGGAATTGAAAACTCCGCACTCTTTCAGACAGTCTGAGGAGAGCATATCATGGACATAGTCAGGAACATTTGAACCCATAAAAGCTTCAAGTATTGGGGCGCGATAAGCCTGTTTATTCCGTTTCAATACGGTTTGTGGTATTTCGTCCTTCATCAGCTCCTTTAAAAGGAATTTTTCATTCATCCCTTTGAGCTTAAATTCATCAGGCAATGAAGCAGTAAACTCTAAAAGACGGTAATCAAGAAAAGGATAACGCCCCTCAATTGAATTTGCCATTGCCATGCGATCTCCTTGAGAAGAAAGCAAATAGCCAGACATAAAAACATTAGTCTCTATAAACTGAGCTTTTGAGAGCAAAGAGATCCCTTTAACCTCCTTTCTTATCATATCTGCATACTGTTCAATCGGATGGTAATGTTTTAGTTGCTCTTTCAAATCATGCGTAAAATGATTCTGAATGTTACTAGTGTTGTGCCATCGCAACAAGTGGGAATATACCGGGGAATCTGTTGCTCCAAGCTGGTATCCGAAAAACATCCTCAACATTGCCGAACTTGCCTGACTTATATTAGGCAAATAAGGATAAAGCTTTTTCAATAAAAGTGGTCGGATTTTGGATTGGGGTTGCCGGGCCCAAAACTGTCTGATCAGAGTTTCTTTGAAAATATTATAGCCAGCCAAAGCCTCGTCAGCACCTTCACCCGTAATTACAACCTTGATACCATGTTGGTGAACCAATTTTGATAATCCCATCATAGGGGCTGGCGAAGTTCTCAACAATGGTATTTCCGAATGCCATACTACTTTTGGAAACCAATCGGCGATATCAGTGGCGGAACAGATAATACTTTTATGATTGGTTTGGAAATGGTGCGAAACATCTTGCTGATATTTTGTTTCGTCAAAAACATCGTCAGAAAAACCTATGGAAAATGTGTTCAAATGACCAGGTGCGACCTTCCTGATTAATGCAGTAATTGCGCTTGAATCTAGTCCACCACTCAGGTAGGCAGCTACTGGAACATCTGAACGTAGACGCAACGTTACCGAATCATATAAAAGATATCTGAACTGATCCAGTGCATCACTAAGTGTTCCGGTAAATCTTGTCGAACTTGTGGCATATCTTAGTGACCAAAACTTTTTAATCTCCAAACGACCATTTCTATACCAGGCGCAATGCCCAGGAGGCAATTCATAAACTCCATCAAAAATTGTATGTGGTGTAATTGTTGTCCAAAAGGTGAACACCTCTTTTAATGCTTCTGAAGAAAAATGCCTTGCGACTCCTGGAAACTCAAAAAGGGATTTAATCTCGGATCCGAAAACCATTGTACCATTAACCTCTGAATAGAATAGAGGTCTGATCCCAGCACGATCTCGTGCAAAGAAGCATTCTTTTTTTTGATTATTCCAGATCGCAAAAGCAAATTGGCCGTTCAGATGCTGGAGTGCTTCGGCACCATATTCCTCATACATATGCAGGATTACTTCGGTGTCACTCTGCGTTTTAAACCTGTGACCCTTTTTAATCAACTCTTTATGAAGTTCAATATAATTGAAAATTTCGCCGTTATAAACAATCCACAATGATCCGTCTTCATTAGATAAAGGTTGATAACCACCAGCAACGTCAATAATACTGAGACGGACATTACCCATACCCATGCCGGGTTCCAGGTATATTCCGCAATCATCCGGTCCACGATGATGAATACGGGTCATCATCCGATTTAGGATCGACTCACCATCAACTTTAGATAAAGATTTTCTTGAATCTATTAATCCGGCAATCCCGCACATAATCCATTTGCTTTTAACTTCCGTTCAAGAAAAGATGCTATAGCGTTGATAGATCCGAAATTGGCGGCATCCAATTCTGAATCATCCACTTTAATACAAAAATCTTTCTCTAAAAATGAGATCAGGTTAAGCAGGCCCATCGAATCAAAGATTCCCTCATCAAAAAGGAGTGTCCCATCATTAATTTTTTTTGGATCGCTGAAAGTAGTCTTTCTGACAAACTCATGTATTTGTTCTTTCATATCAATTGGTTAAGTAAATTAAACTTTAAAGCCATTTACGTAATAAAATAAAATAATGTCGTATAATCTTGTAATATGTGAATAAAATAAATATAGTTGACACACTATGAGATATATAACACTGTAAGCAGAGGAGATTGATGCACTAGAGCAAGTTCTTAAGAATAGCTCTAATAATACAATTAAGAAACGTTGTCTATGTCTTCTTTTAAGCCATAAAAGACGAACAATAATGGACTTGCCGGCCATTTCTAATGCAAGTCGCAGATCGATTGAGCGTTGGTTTGTTAAATGGGTTAAAAATGGGATTGATTATCTTCCCATATTGACCGGCAGAGGAGTTAAGACTCGCCTGAAAGGTTTTAAAAAAGAAATCTCAATACAACTAGAGGTTCAAAGCAAAAATCTAAAAAATATACTGCTTTATTTAGAGGATCAACACAATATTATAATCTGCAACAGATCCTGCAGAATTTTTTAAAGATACTGGCCTATATGGAAAAGGGCACGATTGTCATTAAAACACAAACGCCATCAGCATGAATTTGAATCTATAAGGGATAAATTCCCCACCGCTTGCGGCGAAATAAAAAATTAATCCATCAAGATACCCTTCAGCTTGCGGCGGGGAGATTCATTTTAAACAACAGTGACCAAAAGTACCTTACGCATGTCAAACGAAGGAGAACTCGATATAGCTACCCGCTGCTATAGGGAAATTTCTTAATGTAGTGGGTTTAATGAGCCGTAAAAATAAACTGTTCTTTGTGGTACATGAAAGAATATTCAATTCTGACAAGATTATTTTCTTTACGGATAACTTTACTGTACAGACAGTTAAAAAACAATAGTGAAACTTGATAATTCGCCCATTCATAAATCCAAGAAGTTCAAGGCCAAAATTAAAGATTGGAAAGAAAAAGATTTATTGATTTACTTCTTACATCCAGTATTCTCCGGAATTGAATTTGATCGAAATCCTATGGTGTTGAATCAAATACCAGTGGCTTAGTTTTGAGGTATATATCTGTTTCCAGAATTTCAAAGAACGATTGATAAATGTCTTGCAAAATGTTGGAGTAAAATACGACATTGTATTTTAACCATTGCTTTTGTTTTTAAAAGTCTATTGTATTTAATTTAAAAAATATAAACATAGGATAATTTACAGCGCTTTACAGTTCAATGTTTTATTAAAAGTTGACAAGTTAAAATTTTTAATATGATTTCTAAAATTAAATAAATTAAACCCGGAACTAAATATAACACATTAATAAAGATTGTTTTCGTATTCAATGATAACGCGTTTGCGGCCATCTTTTAGATTTAGATGTTCCACTACTTTTGCTCCTATAAATTTGTATATTACAAGGAGATTTTTATTGTCAATATCAACTTCCGCTTTTATGGAGGACGCCCCAAGAGTAAACATAATTTTAAGCCAGGTCTTTAATAGTGTAATTGACATATTGCTTTTATCATTATGCCTCCAAGCCCAATATTCGCTTCTTGGGCCACTAGTAGCACCGTACTGAATATATCCTTCTTTCAAGAAAACAAACTTTTCATGATCTAATAAAATATTTAATAATTTGGGTGATTTAATTAATACTGGTAATATGGAAAACCCAATTCTTAAAACGTTTCTTTTTAAGTTACTTAAATGTGCTTCAGCATCCATTGTTCCTGAAGCAAATCCAAGTAAATTTCCATTTTCATCATCGGCTATTAGAATCACACTGTTTTTTTCTTTTATTAACAATTTATAGTATGTTTTTAAGAATGGAAGTCCTAATTTGAACATAAACCCACTTGGTTGGCTTTCTGAGCATTCAAGATGTAATTTAGCTAACGAGCAGAAATCGTTTGGTTTTGCGAATCTCAATTTCATATTTGTGATACTTTACGGATGTACAAAAAAACAATATAAAAAATATATGTGTTATTTGAAAAATAGGTTATTTAAATTTGCTGATTTGTTGAAATAGTTTTTTCGACTAAAGAAACCATTTTTGGTAAGTTAACTTTTTGGGAGAACTTTTCCATTGCATAATTGAAGCCATTTCCTCCCTTTATTGCTCTCAACTTATGGGTTTTTTTACTTATTAATTTAAACATATCAATTAATTGTGTTTTGTTCTCCGGCTCGATTACCCACCCACAATCTGATTTAATAATGGAATCTGCAGTATCGCTATCAATATCAACACAACCAATAATTGGTTTTTTCGAGAACATATATGCAGGTAATTTTGAGGGTATAGAACTCATAGCTGAACCTTTCTTTACTGGTAGCAACATCACATCGGCTTGAGCCTGTATTTCATAAACTTTATCACTTGGAACGTCAATGAATTCTATATTTAAGTTTTCAAATTTCATACTTAGTTTTTGACAATAATCTTTCATTGAGCCTGAACCTGCGATTACTAATCGTGCAGCTGATAAATTTGCCATGGCAAAACTTTCAATCAGGAATTCAACACCAGCAACTGGTCCAATATTTCCTAAATACATAAAAGTTAGATTTTCAGAATTTGTGATAGGTTTTGTTTTCGGTTGAATCCTATTACAATCTTTTTCGTCTTGCCAATTAGTAACAACAGAGATTTTTCCAATTGGCAAATGCCTAGTTTTCATTAAATATCCTTTCATCTTCTCTGAGATTGTAATAACATGATCTGAATTTTTTAAGACATATTTATCTATTGGTAGCAAAAACCAATTAAAGAGTTGCTTTATTGGAGCAGGTAATTTATTTGTTTGAGATTCCGGATAAACATCCTGAATATGTGTAATAACCTTTATATTATATCTTATCGCTGCACGTAATATGTAGAATTGCGCAAATAGAGGCCAAACATTCATGTATATTAAATCAATTTCTTGACAATTATTTCTAATGAATGCTTTGCATTTTTGCCCAAAACTAACACTTTCCCTAAACCGTCCAAATAAATTCAATTCTGGACATGTATATGAATCTATTACTTTTACGTTAAAATTAAATATCTCAACTTTTTTTACAAATTTGAATCCCAAAGGCCGGGATGAAGATGGACATACTACAGTAATAATATTATTTTTTGATAGTTCTAAGGCTAGGTCATAAGAAATTTTTGCAGAAACAGTGGGTTCTGGAGGAAATGTAGCGGAGAATATAATAATCTTTTTCACCTGTGTTTTTATCTTTTGAATTTTCTATAAAAACTTATGATTATCGGCTGCGGTTTGCCAAACTACCTCATATTTCTTAAATATTTTATCTAGCGTAAAGTTTTCTAGTACCCTTGTCAACCCATTTTGCCCATATTTAGTCCCCAATTCTTTATCTGACAATAACTTTTCAATTGACGTTTTTAATGCTTCAATATCTTTTGTAGGAATACATAGTCCAGCTGGTGAATTACTATTGATATTCAGCATTTCAGGAATAGCTCCAACATTGGTAGCAACTACAGGACATGCCATTGCCATCGCTTCGAGGATGACATTTGGAAAACCTTCTGTATAACTGGGCAAAACCAAAAGTTCGGCTGAACTAATTTCTGAAAAAACGATCTCTCTGGGTTTTGTTCCTGTCAATAATAGCCAATTACCATCTTCTCTTTTCATTGCTATATTTTTCAATTCAGCTTTCACCTTATCCTTAACTGGTCCGATTAATTTTAATTGCTTTACTTTGGGTAGCGTAACGCATGTTTCCACGAGTTCATAAATGCCTTTATTTGCAATGATATGCCCCACGAAAATAACTTTACCCTCTACTACATTCCTATCAATATTCTTTTGTGTAACGGCGGCTTTCGCCAATTCTTCCGATATAGGATTAGCAATATTTATTACATTTTTAAAACCTGCGTCAATTAATATCTTGTAAGAGTTGTCATCAATCACAATTGAATATGCTGACTTACGGATAATATGCGTGATCAAGTACCATTCCCAATTTTTCCTTAATGCCAAATCAGGGATTCTTCCAAATCGCCAGTGGATTACTAATGGTGTTTTATTTTTTTTTGCTACCCTCAAAATCAGAAGATCTTTAAATAAAGCTAACGATGCGCTGCTGGTTAAATGAATAACATTCGGTTTATTAATATGAATTGAAAGTTTTATGGCTCTAATTAAGTCAATGGTTACTTTGATTCCTGCAGAAATGCGTTTCCAAAGTCCCATTTCAAGGATGTCTTTGTATTTTACTGACGAGTTAATATAATTGAATTCAGTTTGATCTTGATGCTCAAGAAAATCCAATAGATTAACGGTCCAACTTTGTATACCTCCAACAGGTAGTGGAGAAGGCGAAACAAGTAATGTTTTTAATTTTTCATTCCTTTTCATCTGCTTATACCTTATCTTTTATTGTTCCTGTACATTTTGAAAACCATCCAAACTTCTTCAATTATTTAAATACCAGGATCTGTAAGTGTTTCATATAGCATTCTATCCGATATTAAAACTTCTTCTGATATTCTTTCTTCTTCCCGATATAATAAACTTTCATGTTTTATAATATCTATGATATCCCATCTGAATTTTATCACTTTTGCAGGAATCCCTCCTACTATGGCATATGGAGGAACATTTATATTTAAAACAGTTCCAGCAGAAATAATTGCACCTCTGCCAATATTAACTCCTTTTAGGATTATTGCCCCAGGTCCGATACAAACATCATCATTTATAATAACAGGCTTATCGTCAGTTGGAAGTTTATCACTGCTAAGATAATCTGCCATAAATTTCCCAATAATATGACTTCCGCGTACACCTCCACGAATAATGACATTTGGACCGAAAATAACTTTATTCCCAATGTAAATATGACTTATAGAAGCAATAAATGATACCCCTTTTGCAATGCTTACATCATTACCTATCGAAATATTTTTATATAGGAAATACGATGTCGTTGGAGAAAATATTACATTTTTTCCGCATTTATAAAATAATGATCTGTATAGGTACATTTGTAACCTATCATTGACTTTCCCGAAGTACAGTAATAAATTGGCCAAGTATTTCATTACAATTTTGGTTTAAAATTTTAATTCATAAATTATTAATAATTAAAAATTCTATTTATTCTGGTCAATGAATGTTTTTTCAGAAAGTAATCTGATATTTGTGTTGTACTTTCAGTAAATAGTTTACCATCTGGATTTATATTTACTGAAACTTAATAATTGTTAATATTTTTAGTAACAGTTTTCTGAATTATCTAATATTACAAATATATGATCAGAAGTAACCACTTTCTTTAAATCGGATATTCATCAAATTATAAGAAATCGTTAAGGACTCTAAATCAGGGATACTCTCAAAACCCAATAGTATGACAAAAGTTGCATTAATTCTTTGCTGCCAAAAAGATGTGATTATTTTTTAAGAAAGCAAATGAAGCACTATCTTGTTAAAATTGATGCTTTAGGTCAAAAGATTCAAGTACTGATTTATAATATTGTCCTTTTCAAAATGTAATTTGGCACATTCATAATTTTGCGCACCTATTTCTAATAACTCTTCATTACTAAGATCTATTATATACTTTAATGTATTACATATTGAAGTATAATCCTTTGGATCAAACAATAGATTTAAATTATTTGAAAGTAGCAAAGGAATATCGGAAACGGTGGAACAAACGATGGGTTTACTACATGCCATTCCTTCACAAATGGTATTTGGAAATCCTTCATGAAAACTAAAAAGTCCAACAATATCAGCTTCTTGTGTTATTTTATCTATTTGTGAGGTGGCTGGGAGCAATGAAATCACATCTGAAAGATTATATTTCTTAATCTTTTGTATTGCGTCGATCATCGATGAATCCTTGCTGACTCCATACCATTCGATTGACAAATATTTTAATTCTGCAGCACTGATTATTTTTAGTGCTTCTAATAGGCCATCTAAATTTTTTAGATATCTGTGAGCTGATGCTACTATCAATCTAAGCTTTCCATTTCTTCTTGGAACATAACCCGGTTTGGGTTTCCATATTTCAAAATTAACGGAGTTATAAATTACTATTGTTTTTGATCGCGGTAACAAAGGATTAATTGATTTTACAATATGAATATTGGATAATGAATTGGCAACTACATAATCTGCAAAAAAATGAAACCAACGAAAAAATATTAATCTTGGAGATTTATAGATATTAGGATTAGCGCTTCGCTCACCAACAATCAATTTCCATTTTCTATAAGGGAGTCCCGCTAGTTCACAATAGAAATTGGGAGATTCTAAAAATGAAAGTACAGAATCATACCTCCCTTTGCGAATGAAACTGCGGATTTTTAAAAAACGTTTAAAATAATTTGGTTCTTGAATATAATTGATTAAAATTCCAGCGCTATCAAGCAGGTGATTGAAAAAGGGGATCTGACGATAAATCAGAAATGAAACGGTATGTCCTTTTTCATTAAAACCAAGAGCTAGTTCCACTAACTGGCGTTGTGCTCCTCCTTGGCACAAACTATCTATTACGCAGAGTATCTTCATTTTAATAAATTATCTATTTAGTATTCAATTTATAAGAATTCGATTTTTATTAGATTATTGCGTATTAATTAAACAAGGATAGAGGCTCAATCAGTATACAAACAACGTAGGCAAATATAAACTGAATTTAAAGCACAGAGAAAAAGCGAATTTAATATTGAAGAAGCAAATTTGACCAATATTGACAGAATTATTCAGCTCTTTGCATTGGTATTGATCGCTTTTGCTGGAGCCGGCAAGGTTGAAATATGCTGAAATTATCCATCACCCAATCAAGATCAAAAAGCAAGCTGAAGAGCCCAAAGCTTATTCAAAGACGGATTAATAGATCCTGCAAATGTTCTGTCCTTGAATGATAAAGATAAATTAGTCTGTGTTGAAAATTTTGTCATGTACTTAAACTTTTTATTCATTTCTAATTTTTCTGACTTTAAAAGAAAATAGTTATATCAAAAAAGTAATCCGCAATTGATATATTGTCATTTCAACAATTCTATTGGGCAAAAGGTAGGTTAAAAAATTCTAATTGGTCAGTTTTTCCAGAATGGATTTGATTACGCACTGAGGTTCGACATATTTTGAATAATAGATTTTTGCTCCATTTTCCAGTTGCTTTCTGTAATTATCATTTGTCGTTAACAATTGAATTGCTTCAACAAGTTCCGAATCATTTGTTACAATATGAATGTTTTTCCCATGAACTAGTTTTTCCGGTAATTCATTTGACAAAGGAGTTGAAATTATTGCTTTCCCCATCGCTAAAAACTCACCCAATTTCCATCCATGACAATTGTGAACTGCGGGTGTGTTAAAAACGAAAGATGACAATTTAGTTTTTTCAATGTAGCTTTCAATAGGATATTTTGTTGAAAATATAATGTTTTTTAATTCAGCATATTGTGGATGTGACGAATTCGCAAATAATCCACCCTCGAATTCAATATGTTTATTTAATTTGCAAAATTCAATGTATTTTTTTCTTAAAATATTGGTGCCTACAATACAATTTTTATGATCCCATAGTGTCGAAATGAAAAATACATATTTTTTATCATTCTTTAAATTTTGCAAATTATTGGATGTAGGATTTATGTTATAATAATCTTCTATTTTTGAACGTCTATAGTATGGAAGTAAATAATCTATTATATGCACTTTTAAAGGAACTATTGGAGAAAAATTGCATTTCAAAAAATTCGTTGAGCATAAAAAAATTGTCTTCAACAAACTCCATCTTTTTATTCCAAAGCCAGGACTAATGGATATTATTTTCTGATGGAAACGGCCCTCTGTTAGTATCTTGTTAAAGTTGATTTTTGCGTAAACGTCACACCATATGTATGCACTCTCTTTAACTGAGACTTTATCTCTAAAATCAATGACAATGTTCTTGATTACTGCTCCGTCTATTATAACAAAGGCCATGTAATGATCATAAGAGTGTGACTCAGTCTTTCTTTTCAACTCTTTAAAATATTTGGATGAAAAGGAGATATTTTTTTTCCCGAAAATATCTTCTAATCCTTTAATATAAAATAAAGAATAGGTAATCTTTGTGGATGGATCTATAATAATTTTTCGCATTTATAATGTGCTTATTGAATTTTTTATCCTTTCTGTTTCTGAATAAATAATGGGCGGTTCTAAAAATTCGTTTTTTTAATATTATTCAGTCAAATTTTTCTGACCAAACCATAATTTGATCTTTCTGTATTTTATGCAATCTTCAGACTGCAATGAAAAGACCTATTTTTGGGTCTTTTATGGACAAAAATTATCTGATTCCTTCAATTTCAGCTCTCTTATATATTTGTTTTACAGCTTTTAAGCAGTTCTTCTGATCAATTGTTCGTATCTGAAAATATTGTATGTCAAATTAATTAGCCCTAAAATACCAGTTGCCCTGGGCAATCCGACAGACCAGATATACAACCCTCTCATGATTTGCTCCATGAAGCCGAAAACGTACTCTACTCGTGCTCTTGTTTTTGACTTTATTCTGTTATTAGCTTGTTGTTCGGTAGTTAACGGGTTATTGCGGTATCCTTTTTCGCATACTTGATTGCTCATTTTGTGCTCTATTATTATCTGTTCCTGTTTGGCTCCGGCATATGCACTGTCGGCATAAAGTGGTTGATTTTCATCCTCTTCCGTAGCAGCATATCCAGAACCTTTGAATCGTGTACTGAAGCATCGGAAACCATATAAGTGTCTATTAATTTGCTTTTCCCATCAATCTTGATATGATTTTTATACCCATAATAATCGTCTCCATTCTTCTGAGTCCATCTAGCATCAATGTCTTTATGGCTTTTCTTGTGTGGATTATCGTTCCAAAGTTCATCACCGTTATCTTCCTTAATCTGCTTGTTTTCATCCCGATTGTTGCGCTGAATTGGAACTTCTGTAAAACTGGCATCTATTATTTTACCTTCGTTAAATATCAGGCCTTTGCCTCCCAGGTATATACGAAACCTGATGAATAAATCTTCGACGATCCCCATTTGTGTGAGTTTCTCGCGAAAAGCCCAGATGGTCTTTTCATCAGGAACTTTATCACCACTTTCAAGTCCCAAAAACTTTTTAAAGCTCATTCGGTCAATGATTTGGTATTCCACCTGCTGATCTCCAAGATTATAATATCTTTGTATCAGCATGATCTTAAACATTAACACTACATCAAAGGGCTTGGCACCAGCATTATTCTTTTTATTGGTGTTTAAAAGCTTCTCTTCTAAGATCGGTCTAAAAAACTCAAAATCAACTACTTTACTGATTGCTTCCAATGGATTTCCCATTTCAGTAAGCTGTTGAGCTGCAAACTGTTTGTCGAATAGACTTATTTTACCAGTGGATTTATACTTTCTTGACATTGCTTGATGGTTATCGGTTTTTCAATAGCCAAATATAACATATTTATTTGATATGCTGATATTTAAATTATAGAACCTCCCTAATATTAAACTGGATAGTAATTCTTCAGATTCTAATTTTTATTTTTCAACCTTTTGAAAAATTGTTTTACGACTTTTCAAACTGTCAACTAACATATTAGAAAATTTTTTAGCTCCGTCATCGTTTAAATGTGCTAAATCATCAAATAATTCAAAATGACCAATAAAAGTAGAATCGGATGAAAAATTCATATGATTTACTTGATTTCTATTAATAATTTGAAGAGTCATTTTCTCTGTAGTTGAGAGAGGTATTTTTCTCTCATTAATAGAAGTGAACCAGGGTGAGTTAACGATAAAAAGCATTACGCCTTTTGCTTTGCATAAGTAAATAATATTTTCTAATGCATTTACAAGATTATTATCTACGATTGAAGGCGCTACACCTTGGTGCATTGATTTCAGCATATCTATTGTACATCTCCCTTTTAGTGGAACATATCCGTCATAATCTTGTTTCCGTTCTTTATGGTAATTTGTATTGAATCTTATAATGTTTATTAAATTTGAGTTGAATGGATAAATCCAAGACAGTAGTTTTGTGCTTTCAAAGGGGCTTTTTAACTGGATAAGAGGACGTAGTTCGGGATATTTGCGATAATATGGCAATAGAATTGACAGCCGATCATAAAGTCCTGAATAGTAACCAATGCCGCTAAGGGAAAATTCAAGAATTATTATTTTTGGAGAATATCGTTCTAGAACAATTTTTATTTGAGCAAAGGACAATAAAATGCTATGTCCACCATCCTGACCAACATTGTAACAACTCATTTTTAGGCCATTACTGATAATGCGCGAATCGTAATGATGTTGAGCACGGGAATTGCCAAAAATAAGAACATCGGCGTTGCATTCTGAAAAGACATAATTAAGTGAATGGTTCTCACCACTTTTTTGTTTAAAATAGAAATTTTGCAATATCATGCCAAGAACTTTATCCGCAATTACAATTATGAATATAAATACAACTATTTTAAGCGCCTTTGAAATTTTTGGATCCATTAGGAATTAAAATTGAAAATAAATAAATTGTCCGCCATCAAAAACTCCAAATAATAGTATTAAGATCACAAGCGTTGCATAAGCCATCTGCTCTTTAAACCAATTGTTAGTTTTAAAAGGTAGGACGCTGTCTCCAAAGAATTCACGTTGGATCTCAATCGTAATAAGAAAAATAATACCAGCAAAGCAATAAAATAATTTTTGCCAATCTCCAATATATATAGTTCCAGAGAATAAAAAAATCTTATTTACGATTAGTATAGCGTCCGAAATGTTATTTGCTCTGAAAAATATCCAGGCAAAACATGTTAACATAAATGTGATAAGGACTTGAAATAAATAGTTTAATTTTGGTAGTCTTTCTATCCCGGTTAGTTTATTAATTCTATTTCTAAATCCTTGAGAAATAATAGCAAAGACCAAATAAAAACCATTAAGAGCGCCCCAAATAATATATGTCCAATTAGCGCCATGCCATAACCCGCTAATAAGAAAAACTAAAAACAAATTTAAATACCATCTTGGAATTGTAACTCTGCTGCCACCAAGGGAAATGTATAAATAATCTCTAAACCAAGTAGATAATGAAATATGCCATCGCTTCCAAAATTCAGAAATATTTTTTGCAAAATAAGGACGATTAAAATTAGTCATTAATTTAAAACCCATAATTTTTGCGACTCCTATTGCTATATCTGAATATCCGGAAAAATCACAGTATATTTGAAATGCAAAAAATATTGTGGCCAATAAAAACGTTGTTCCATTATGTTGCTCAGGATTGTTATATATAATATTGACATAATTAGCCAATCTGTCAGCAATAACTATTTTTTTAAACAGCCCCCAAAGCATCAATTTTAGACCATCGATTACCCTATCATATTCGAAATCATATTTCTCTCTGAATTGATGAAGAAGGTTCTGAGGTCTTTCGATAGGTCCTGCTACGAGCTGTGGGTAAAACATTACATATAATGAATAGATCCCAAAGTGTCGTTCTGCTTTTTGATTGCCACGGTAGACCTCAATTGTGTAACTCATTGCCTGAAACGTGTGGAATGATAGACCAATAGGTAATATAATGTTGAGATAAGGTAACGAATTATGAAGTGCAAATCCTTTTAATAGGGTTGAAAAATTTTCATTTAGGAAATTATAATATTTGAAAATAGCCAGAACTCCAATATTAGCGAATAGACTAAATATTAAATACAGTTTTCTTCGTTCACCTACTGATTTCTCAATGTATATTCCTGCAAAATAATCGATCACAATTGTAAAACCCAATATAAGGATGTAAATAGGAACAAACGCCATGTAAAAATAGCAACTGCTTATCAATAAAAGAAGCCATCTTTTCTTGTATGGCATCACAAAATACAGCGATGTCACAATGATGAAAAAAATTAAAAATTGAAATGAATTAAAGAGCATTCTTGATCAAATATATATATTTGTAGGATTGGAATTAATTAAGAATTTAACGGTTGAGTTATCTTCTTCTTTTCAATTGAGCATCAATAAACGTTAAATTTTCAACTGAGTTAAGAGTATGTGTACCTAAAAGTCTATTATCCCAATCAGGTAATATAGAATCAACTACAATTTCCTTATATCGGAATTCATTTATTTCAATGACACTATTAATTGTCATCGCATAACCATAATATTTTGAACAATTTTGCGATGGACGATAAAGATTTCCTTTATAATTGAAAAATTTGCCAGCTGGTCTGGCACTTTTCACATCAGAGATAATTGGATTTTGTGGATGACTTTCCCATATATTTGAAATTAATCTTTCAGATGAAAAGAGAAATAATTCATCATGAATGGAAGCTCCCTCGTTGTTTAAAATATTGGTAAATAGCCAATATCGATCATCTTTTTTTAAAACTGTAGTATCAACAGCCAATATTTTATCAAATAGAATTGTTTCCAATTTCCATTCCAAAGGAAAATCTGTACATTTATATAATTCAATTGTCTTATTCATCTTTGTTTCTGGGATCATATAAATTTCTCCATGATCCTCAATGATAAATGGATAAGAAAGATGATAATCCCTCTCCAAGACTTTAACCGGAGGCGTATAATTACCATTTTCGTCCATGATAATCAAAGAAATATGAGCTTTAACTTTTGAATATATTAACTCTTCAATGAAAATATAATATTTATCACCTCTTTTAATAATATGAGGATCGGCCCAAAACCTATCTTTCGGTGGAATTATTTTTTTAAATTTATATAAGGAAGTAGAAATATTGGGATTTTTGTTAATGCAATACAAAAGGATCCATTGTTTAAAATACAATTTATTTACAATAAACTTTTTAATATTAGATGTTATACTGCCAAAAATGCTGAATATTAATTCCCTATTTGATGGTATTTTATTGAATTGATTTGAATAAAATTGTGGAAATTTATTCAAATCATCTATCTGTTTAAAAAACTCTCCTTCGCCAAGATTGGACAATTCTTGAATTTTTAAAGGAAGAAATGAAAGCGCTTTCCAGTAACAATTATTTAGGTTCCTATTGATACTAAATCCACTCGTATGGGAATATGATTTAAATAAAATCGTACCACCATATAAGTCATTTCTTAAAATTCTTAATTCTACGACTGTTTCATCATGGTTTTTTAAAACTTCCCTAAACTCAGTTGAGCCACCGCGATTCGTCTTACTATTACCATGACTATATGACCAAACGCCATATCTGGCAATATTAAGTATCTCACCTTGAAAAATTCTGAATCCAAGTTTTATGAAAATATCGATTTTATATTTTCGAATTTCATTTAAGTCGATATCATTTATATAATCACAAGATTTAGTTTTGTCAGGTTGAACTTTCAAAGTGTCGACAGTCAGGATATTTAAAATATTCTTTTGATCAAATGCATCGGGAATGCATTTAAATAAAATTTTATCCAATTTTCGAAAGGTTAAATATGCGATATTTCTTCGATTTTCCCGTAACCAGTTTAATTTATTTTGTTTCTTTATTTCTGTGGATTTGTTTTTTATTAATAATACAATTTCAGAACTTGAGCTTTTAATAATTGTTTCCAACATCACATAAGACCAATATGGGATATTAAAATCGTCAAGTAATATTCCTATTCTTATTTTATTTTTCATATTAAAATATGTTGATTAGTATTAGCCACTTGTATAATCAACTTCGCAACACAAACAGCAAAGTGGTATTTAACAGTTAATTATCTGTTAATATCCAATTGTGTGGTCTTTTTTCTCATTACCAAAAACTTTAAGATTCCAGCTAAATACCCCCATCCATAACTAAAATGAATAACAAAGAAAATGTAAGGAAGAATAAACAGAAAGCGGATTTCTTTTTGTCTTATCGATTCAATTAATGAAAAATAGAATGAGAAAAGAAGGTATAAAGAAACTGTGAAAAGTAGTGCCAAAAGAATTGGATGGAAAAAAACACCTATTAGGGGGCCGAAAATTAATCCTGAAACAAACAATAATGGAAAAAACTGCCTTACAGTTGTGGGTGAACCTAATTTTTTATTGACAAGTGGCTTAAATAATCCATATTGATAAAACATTTTTGCCATTTTAGAAACCTTGTCCCTTGCATAATAATCAATAACAATACTTGGAATTAAGTATATTTTGCCTCCATTTTTAATGATCCGTCCATTAAATTCATCATCTTGGTTTCTTATAAGATCTTTATCAAAATATCCAATTCGATCAAAAAGGTCTCTTCTAAAACAGCCAAAAGGAACAGCATCAGTCGATATCGTTTTTTTTGTGCCTATTTTATGTAAAGAATTGCCTATTCCGAACTTGTGACTTGAGCCTATAGCAATTGATTTGCAAACAACTGTTTTTTTTGCAGGAAGGGTATTCCATACACCACCGACGTTATCTGCCTTTAATCTTAGGAGTTGATCAACCAAAACGGAAAAGTAGTTCGTAGGATATATACAATGTGCATCAAGTCGAATAATAATTTCTCCTCTCGATGCTTTAATGCCAATATTTAAAGCATGAGGGACTATTTTCCCGGGATTATCTAAAAGTTTGATAAAAGGATAACGTTCTGTATAAGTTTTTACAACTTCTCTGGTATTGTCCTTACTCATTCCATCAATGAGTAAAACTTCCATTTTTTCACGGGAATAATCCTGAGCAAGAATTGACTCTATACAGCTTGCAATATATTTTGATTCATTATAAATAGGGCAAATAATAGATATGGAAAGCATAAGGCGTGTGTTTATATTAAATTTTCATATAAGTATACTGGCTTTTTTTATTTTTAATTCATCAGGGAACCAAATATCTTTTAAGTATTTGCCATGCTGTTTCGGAAGAATACTCCTTGCTTTTTTCGTAAGCCCCATGTTTCATTTTAAGTAATTGAATTCTGTCTTTATAGAGACAATCAAAATAATTATAGAAATCCTCTTCTTTGTTCAAGTCAAATATAAATCCAGAGATGCCATGACTTACAAATTCAGAGGCATATTTCCATTTTGTTACTATTACGGGTACGCCTGAAATATATGCATCCATGACTGTTCCTGGGAAACCTTCGGTAAAAAACCGGGTTGGCAATACGACAACGTCGTATTGTTCCAGCGTCCTGTATATTCGATCGGGTTCCAGAACACATTTGTAGGTCACAAAATCGTGTTTTTCCAACTCTCCTCTGAAATAATCCTCTTCATCATTTTGAATCGGTCCATAGAAATCGATACTAATTGAATGTTGATTTCCATAGGTTTTTTGTATGTAGTCTGCCAACCGAAAAACAATATCAATTCCTTTCTCCCTAAAAATTCTTGCCATATAGGCGATTTTAAATGTATCATTCTCTTTTTTGAAAGATGGGATAAAGGTATGAATTCGGAAATTTGGAAAGGTGATTACATTTGAGAAATTATATTGGACTATTAAATTATTTGTCATTTGATTACTTTCCGTGAATATACCTTTGATATTTGAAAGCATCGCAATATGTAACTTTTTCGAATGAAGAAATTCTTCTACCCATCCACCAATAACGATATAAATAATATCAATTTTTTTAAGTTTTGAAATGATGAATAGAAGAGGAAAAATGTATTTGAGATTATTATGTGCAGGCAAATAAATGAGTTTATTACAATTTATTAATGATGAAATCATCTTCATAAATGATAGCTTTGAATATTTAAACTGCTGGGTATCAAAATAGGATAATGTTCCTATTTCTTCTTCCTTTGATTTGAGCAACTCATATACACTGCGGGTTTTAACAGTTTGTCCATCTAATTGATTAGAAGCATATCCAAAATATCCAAGAACAAGGACTTTATTATCCATAATTAGAAATAAAAAATTTGTTGGGATTTAGTAATGAAGGATTTTAAGGAATATAAATGAGAGTTATTTAATGTTTGTCAATTTTGATTTTTACTTCTGAATTTTTAATCTGAACAAGGTATGCAAAGCACATCTATTTAAGCTTAATTGACTGAGGTTTTAAAATCTTTTTTTATTAGTTTAAGAAATATCTTACGTTTTCTTATTGCCGGAGACCAAAATAAGGAAATAGTTTTCAAATATCGCAATAAATATAATTTAGCATATAAAAACCCAGCATTCCCATATGATATTGATATTCTTGGTATCCTCAGAGGATTGTCTTTTAAAGAAAGAACTTTGGGCTCAGTGGTAAAAGCAAGTTCAACATTATTCGTTTTTAATATCTCAACCTCTCTTCCACCAAAATCAATGTTTGGAATTCCATTTGGAAAAGCAAAAAATCGAATTTTTTTCCCAAGAAGCGATTCAAGTAAACGAATTGATTCGGAAATTTCAAAATTACTTGTTTCGTGATTTTCATTGGACAATATAGGATGATTTAAAGTATGTGCTCCTATTTCAATTAAATCGCTCGCTGCGATTTCTAATAATTGGGGTAAATTAATATTTCTTGAATGATTTGTATTGGAAATTAAATGTGATGATTTAAAGTCATTTAACAAGCCCAAAATGTCTTTTATTTGAAGACATTTAAATGTATATGAAACATCAGAAACACTCTTGATAAAATTGGAGGGAACAATATTCAGGTTTTGGATATATTTAATAATGTTTTCTTTATTTAGGTCCTGCAAATCCTGAAACCAGAAATTGGAGGAATCCCTACATATTGAGGGGGAAACAAATAATGTTGCCGGGACATTATGTTTTTTTAAAATTGGAAAAATAGTAGTGTAAAATGATATGTCACCATCATCTATAGTAATATGGCACGTGTCACTTAGTTTAATATCTCCTTTATAATACTGATTTAATTGATGAATACTAATCATCTGGAATTCTTTTTTGAGTAATATGATCGTTTTTTCAAACCAATCAATATCGTTTACCGCATGAAAGAATATTGCTAAATTCATTATGTTGTATTTGTTAATTCTACTTTATTATATGCCAATTTATCTATCTAAAACCTATATTAACCGGAAAACAATTGACAATCTTAATTTTAATTTGAAAACAACTTTAAATAATGAGAAATAATATCCTCTTTATTAAAATAAATCTCTGCAGTTTTTCTGTTTTCATTACCCATTTGAATCAGTTCTTCATTTTTCAACTGGATTACATAGCGCAGGGTATTGGCAATAGATATTGGGTCGTAAGGGTCACATAGTAAATTCTTATTGCCAGATAAAAAAATTGGAAGATCAGAGACTGATGAACTAATAACGGTTTTACTACAGGCCATTCCTTCACATATGGTATTGGGGAAACCTTCATAAAAGCTGAATAAAGCAACAACATCGGAATCCTGGGTTATCCTGATCATTTCTGTTGTGGCAGAAAACAGCGAAATTACATTTTGTAAATGGTGCTCACTGATTTTTGAATTTTCTTTTTGAAGTTGATCAACCTTATCAATGCCATACCATTCTATATTCAATTCAGCTCTTTCATCTTGGTTTAAATAAGTAAGGGCATCGAGTAGACCATTTAGATTTTTGTATGGGTGATCGCGTGCAGCAATTATTATTTTTAGTTTACCTCCTTTTCGGGGAGTGTAATCTAAAGAGGGTTTCCATATATTAAAATCTATTGTATTGTATATTACTTTGCATTTTGATTCTGAAAGTAACGGATTAATAGTTTTAACTAATTGCATATTCGCAAAGGAGTTCGCCACAACATAATCTGAAAGTATATGGAACCAACGGTATGCTTTTAGTTTAAATGATTTGATTATGTTTGGATTTGTACTACGCTCACTAACGACTAATTTCCATTTTCGAATTGGAAAGCCCGCTATTTCGCATATAAACCCCGAAGCTTCCAAAAAAGAGAGTACAACATCGTATTTGCCATTTCTAATAAAACGTCGTATTCGCAATAAACGAATCAGATAGTTTGGTTCTTCCAGACAAGTGAGGGTAATTTCAGAATTATCAAGTAAATGTTTGAAAAATATAATATTGTGGTAGGTTAGGAACGAAACTTCATGTCCTTTTTCCTTAAAGCCCAACGCCAGGCCAATTAGCTGTCGCTGTGCTCCCCCCTGAATTAAACTATCAATTACACACAGAATCTTCATTGTCCAAACTTACTGGTGATGCGTTAATAATTATAAATTTGCAATATGATACAGATAATCAATGCATTACAGTCTTTAATGGTTTCTTTGATTTGAATTGGCTTATAACTTTGTCCATTTATTTTTAATCTTTTCAATATTATAAAATACAGTATTATAGGAATATGTCTAATCACAATGCACTAAAAAAGAGAAAGAAAAACAATTAAAAAAATTAATGCATCAGTAGTAGTCCAAACTTAAAAAAGCTGTTAGTACTTCGGAGTATCTAAAATATGCAAAACTTGTAAGCGCAGTATTGTGGGCATTCATAGCAATTCTTTTGCGTTCTGATTCATTTGCTGAAATTGCAATTAACAGTTTATCATAGAAGTTCTGTCGATTATAACCATCAACCATATAGCAATTGAAATCATCCTTAAAAAATGATGAAACAACTCCGGTGTTCGTCATTAATATTGGAATTCCCGAAATTGCATATTCGGATAATTTTGTCGAAAATCCATAGTAACTTTGCTTTTGATTGTCTCTTGGCAAAATTAATAATGAAGCTTTACGCTGCATTTTAATCACTTCCTCATGTGGCAATTCACCTAAATAGTGTACTTTAGAATCAATTTTGTGAAATTCCAAAAAATCATGTAGCATTTTTTTATCTTCGGGATAGGTTGGTCCACACAAATTGAAAGTCCACTGGGAGTGCTTTTCATTTAGGGCAACTAATGCATACAAAAATTCTTTTAGATTCTCTTTCTTAAGATACACGCACCCCGTAAATAAAATTTCAAATACTTCTTTAGGCGAATTATAGACGAATTCACTATCGTCAAAATCTGATAATATCGGAATAATAATCGTATTCTTATTGTATCGCCTGGCATAAGATTCAATATTTGAAGAAATGCAGATTAATCCATTATAAAATGACCAGCAATACTCAGTGATCGTGTATTTGAATTTATTTAATAGCCATCGCAAAACTGAGGAAAATGATGAGATATTCACAAAACATGCCGACTTTCGAACCTCATTAATTTCAATGAATAACTTCTGAGATGACAGGAATTTCAAAAAAAACAACAGGAAAAATTCAAAAGAAGAATCTACAGATGGATATACCAGGAATACAGTATCGTGATTTAACTTTTTCCTCCACTTATTTACTCTGTAAGCAAAGAGAAAATTGTCCTTTAATTGTGTAAATCCTTTTGTTGGTAAAATATTTTTTTTCTCTGTTGAAGTATAAGTCCCATTACCACATTGAATCATTTCCTCGTCCAATCTAAAGTTAACCGATGAAACTAAGTACACATTTACCTTTCCACCCTTGGTAATCGCTTTTGAATAATTGTTCATTCTGCTTACTCCCGCAGCTGTTCCATAGAACAGATTGAAATCGCTAAGAATAACGAGGTCTTTAGTCTGCATAATCAAATAATACTTTATGTAACGCGGGATAGAAATCGTTAGAAATTGGAATTTTTTTTACAAACTCATCTTTCCTCTCCAACACTAAAACTGCCTTTTTATATAAATCATCAATATCCCGATTTGCAAATAGGATACAACCGGCAGGTCGAATAACGCAATCACTGGCAAGAGATACACATGAAACATCAAGGGCTTCACGAACGGCAACTGAATCGCCATCGGTATTAGTAGGTCTTAAATATATAGAAGAAAGGGCCCATAAACTTGAACAATCATTAATTTCATTGAATTGAAAAAAAACTTGATCCTGTAAATTATTGAGTTCAATAAATTTATTGTATTGATCAATCATAAATTGATCTTTTCTACCGGGAATACAAATTACCAAACCTATAGAATTATATTTATTCTTCAACCTTGATACAAGGGAAAGAGCCAAATCAATACCATAAAGATCTTCACCATTATACAGATTGGTTGAAAATGCATAAACACTTAAAAGTGGTGTTTTTCTGATACAGAAATCAATCAAATTTTTGGGTAAATCGATCTTTTCTATAGGTTTAAGATATGCTGGAATCACAGATACATTCTCACCAAAAACCCCTTTCCCGATCAATTGGTTTTTTATCAATGGATTAACAGCAATCCATTTAATATTAGCATTTTTGAAAAGAGTGTTAATAAAAATATAGGTAAGGTCAAATGATTTTGGCAAGGCTGGTATTCTCATCTGATCATGAATTGTAATGACAATTTTTTTCCTCAGAAATAAATTAATGAAAAGAATCATCCAGGCGCCATCAAGAGAGTTGTGAAAGTGAACAGTAGAAGCCTTGTTCTTTAGTATAAAAATAAATAAATCCTTAAGATATTCTAAAATAGTATATCGAAAGCGGATTTTCATAGGAATAACATAGTTTTTAAATCCAGGCTTCCCAAGAATTTTTTGATTAAAATGGAAATAGTAAACTTTATCTAAATCTCCTTTCTTCCTTAAAAGTTCAGCCTCTCTTTGAATATGGATTGAAAGTCCACCAAATGGAGGAGGATAATCACCCCATATACTAATTTTGTTATTTCCCTTCATAAATAAATATTGTGTCTAGTTTATAGGTGAATACAGCCAACAAAAGATAAAGCCACATAAATTCATAATTAAACGGCGATAATGCAACTGCTCCTAATAATATAAATATAATCACAGATTGAGAAAAAATATTCTTACTCTTAAAAAACAGGTAACTAATAAACCCCAAAAACATTGACAAACCAAAAAAACCATAATCGAAAAATAACTCCAAGTAATTATTATGTGGAGATCTTATGGCGTACACTACAGTATAAACATACCATGAAGAGGTAGCTCCGGTTCCAAATAGTAAACTAAAAAAATTTCTTTGAGATAATGCATTTAAGATACGGTACCATATTACAGTCCTGGAGCCTGCTGTGTTCAAATTATTTTCCTGGAACCGAACTATTATGGTTTCAAAAAAACCTAAATAGTAAAATGCATATAAGACAGCGGCAATACCTACAATAAAATAAATAAATCTAATTGAAAATATACTTTTCCTAAATAAATACAATATTGACAAAGTACATACTATAAGTCCACCTCTGGATCCCAGCAGTAAAACTATATAGAATTGAAACAATAAAAGACAAATTATAGTTGCCCGAATAAAGATGTTCTTAAAAACAAACAGCAAATAGAATAAAAGTAAAATTCCAAAAACAATAATTAAAGACATGTAATTGGGGTCGGTCCACCTCAGTTTCCCCAATGTTCCATAAGTTACGTCAAGGAGTTCCTTCCTTAGAAAAAAGCCTTGAAATGCAAGTAAAAAAGAAGAAAGAATAAATGATCCAAATAAAAGACTAAGTGTCTTCGATTGATTGACAAATCCTAAAAGTAGGGTGAAAATCACTACTAAATTAAGAAAATCTGAATCTAATATGCCATTTAGACGTGTGACTAAAAAAGTATATAAAAGGAAAATCGAAGAAAATAATAATACCGTACTGTTAGATTTAAAATTTAAAAAGCAATATTTAAAGTTTATAACCAATGGTATAATGATTAGAAATATTATATAGGTTTTGTTGACAGGTAAGATACCTAAAATGGTTACTGACAAGTAATCTAAAATCAATAATGAACTAAGGAGCGGCAGAAAAAAGTCAACTTTAAGAAATGAGATGCCAAACAATAAAAAAAAGACAAGTCTTAACGGCATTGGAACACTGTTTGATGTAGCTACAGTATATCCAACTGCAGTGCAAATCATAACAATGCATGAAATAACAAACAATACATCAGTCAGAGAATAATTGGATAAATATCCGGATTGAGATTCACTTTTAAATTTCAACATATCTGATTTTTAATTACCTGTTGTTAGAAGCATTCATTTTAAACCACCTCTAACATCATATGGAGTAAATACGGGATTAATACTTTCAAGATACTTCCAAAATGTTTTTCTATGTTGGTTTTTTCTATGGTCAACTTAATATAGTCCTGTATATTAGAGAGTATAAACTCCATTTCATTCCGATTCCTTGTTGTTAATATCATTACACCAATCGCTTGATTTGCCATCCGAAAGGATTTGACCGCTTCTCCATTCATTACATACTGGTGAAATTCTTTAATAAATGGTTTTAATTTGTTATTTATAGCTAAATGCAGCAATTTGCCGTCAAAATCAGAATGTATGGCATAATATGCTGTACATTTTCTGGGTTGGATGGATATTGTTACCTTCTTTCCCAACATCAAATCAAGACTGGCTTTAACCATGTCAAAACCTGTCGAATATTGAATGGCTTGAGGAACAAAGTGTCCTCCACTCCGGGGTCCGATTTCCATTATATAATGCTTGCCTTTGGTATTTACACGTGCTTCGATATTTATAGGCCCATTTTTAAAACCACTACTCCTAATAATACCCTCAACATCGTCTTCAATTTTTTTTATTATCTCGTTTGGCTTATTGCTCGGCCAGATCGTTCCTATTGGATTGTAAATATTAGAAAGCTTGTTATATATGTGATCACCAAGACACGAAAATATCAACTTCCCATCCATTATAAAACCATCACCATGTACATCTGCCAGATTGTCGTCAATAAATTCTTCCGCGATAATCCGCTTGTTACGAGAAAAATTGAAAGCGTACATAACTGCAGTATCAATATCTTCCTTCTTTGACACGTTGCTAATTCCTTTACTTCCGGATGAATCAGTAGGTTTAATAATAAACGGAAATTTTAATAAACTAAACGTTTCATTAGTAATGTTCATCTCAGTAAATGAAACGAACTCAGGTGTATTAAAACCTTTCTCTTTCTGGCAATTGCGAAACTTATCTTTCTCAGAAAGTATTCGAACACTTTCATATGTATTTCCGGGAAGACCTAGTTTTTCTGAGACAAATGCTGCCACTGGTGCTGCAGGGTCAGTTGCATAAGCAAAAACAAAATTTGGTTTCACATCCCGGGCAAGTTTTAATACTGCCTCCTTATCTGTACTACTAACATTGTAGTATTCGTCGGCCAATTGCCGGCCTGGATTATTGGCAAGGTAATCGCATAAAATCAAATGGTAACCTCGATCTTTTACTTCCTTTAAAAAGGGAATCTGACTATAGGCTCCTCCAAGACAAAGAACCTTTGTTGTCTTAGTTTCTATATTCATAATATGCCTTTGTTTGTTTCGTTAGTTCTGAAAAAAAACGTCTCATCCGATCGTCTTTTAATACTCCTTCTTCCAATTGAAGTCCCAATAATGTAGGTAAAGAGTTAATCTCAATCACCTTAAATCCATTTTCGGTAATTACAATATCTAACCCAACATATTTCAGAAAAGATAAATGGTTCATTACTTCTAAAACTTTATCTATGGTCCTTGACCAATTTGGGATAACAATACCAGTAATTTGATTTTTACTATCCGGGTGCTTAATTACTTTTTCTAACTTTATTAACTTACCATTTTCTTTAATACAACAAATTTTTTTTATTTTTCCGGTAGTCAAATCTATATACGCTGCAATGCCTCCACCCTTAGCTCCGATATTGTCAACTAACTTACCTTCAACGCCAAAACGATGATTAGATGATTGAATAAAAAACTTTTTTGTTAAGGTGTCCCGGACACATATTAATCTGATAGTGTTAACACTGCTTTGATTTATCTCAGCAGCATATTTATTTTGTCCAATATATTCTGTTATTAAATATCCATCAAGCGTTTCGATGAAAGAAATTAATTCTGGTTCCTCAATAGGTTTACTATTGAGAAGAAATTGATCGTTCTTCCATTCTAACCTGTAGAACCCCTCACCCATAGTAGATGAACAAGGTTTTATTGCAAGTCTAAGCCGTTCTTTACAAATCAGTAACAGTTCATTTTTATCAGATAACTTCGAATCAATATTAATTAACCGTCCCTTTTCTATTAAATAGAAATACCTCGGTACAATTTCCGGATAATCTTTTAATAAGAATGGCAGAAATAGTTTACTGTCAACAATTTTGGAATATTCATTATTGACAGGATGAAATTCCAGGTAGGCCCTGTCGGAGAGATACTCATGCGAATTCTCATTTGTTATGCCGCAAAGATTTATAGTTTCAAGATAAAACCCTTTGCGGAATGCCCAAATCTGCTTTCTGATTCCTTCACATTGCAAAGTCTCCTTATTCGCACGTCTGAATTCACGAAACCATTCAAGTTCAGGATAAATTGAAATAAAAGATTTTACAAGTTGTAATAGATTTTTCATGATAGGTTAAATTAGGTTTAGATTATTTAATTACTGATTCATATGTATATAATTTGGTTTTTAATGGTTGATTGGAATCGAAGATCAGCGAAGCCGGTGTGGAACTCGCATAAAAATTTAAACATCCTATTTTGTGTTTGAGACCATGCTCGTTTCATCTGATTATTTATTTGTACTAATAAGATTCGAACGATTCTTAGGGTCAGATTTCTTTCATTCATTCGATAATTTAAAAGATTCGTTCGACATTTATTAAATGTGGTTCGACATTTACAAATTGTGGTTCGACATTTATTAATTGTGGTTCGACATTTACAATTGTGGTTCGACATTTATTAATTGTGGTTCGACATTTTAAAAGATTGGCTCCACATTTAGCAAGAATGGTTCAACGCTTTAAAGCAGGTTATTTTAGCTCCTGAAAGAATCGCTTGACCTTGTCATCTTTAAATACCCCTTCTTCAAACTGAACCCCCATCAATGTGGGCAAAGAATTAATTTCCAGTATTTTAAATCCATCTTCTGTAATTACGATATCCAATCCAACATATTTGAGAAAAGACAAATTGTTCAGAAATGTCAAAACCTTATTTGTCATTTCTGCCCAATTTGGAATGACAATACCGGTAATTTGTTTATTACTATTTGGATGTTTTATATCTCCGATTACCTTTTTCAGTTTACCGTTCTCCTTAATAATATTGATATTTCTTATCTGGCCTGTCTGAATGTCTATATATGAAACAATTCCCCCACCATCTGCACCCATATTATCTACAAATTTACCTTCAATGCCAAACCGATGAAACGAAATTGGAATAAAAAATTTATTACTTGAACTATGCCTTAAACAAATTAACCTGACCGTGTTAACGCTACTTGGATTTATCTCAGCAGCATATTTATTTTGATTAACATATTCCGTTACTAAGTAATTATCCAATGATTGTATAATAGAATTAAATTCTTGTATCTCAACAGGTTTATTGTTCAGATAAAATCTTTCGTCCTTCCACTCTAACCGATAAAATCCTGTTCCCATGGTCGAGGAACTTGGCTTTATTGCCAATCTAAGTGTTTCTTTACAAAGTTGTAGCGGTCCCTTGTCATCGGGTAGTTCAGGATCCATTTTAATTAACCTTCCCTTATCAATTAAATAGTAATACTTTGGCACAATATCTGGATATTCTTTTAACAGGAATGGCAGAAAAAATTTGTTGTCGATCATTTTTGAATATTCACTATTGATCGGGTGTAACTTCAGATATGCTTTATCCGAAATATATTCATGCACATTCCTGGGCGTAATCTCGCATAGATTGATAGTTTCAAGATAAAACCCTTTGCGGAATGCCCATAATTGTTGTCTTATTCCTTCTTTTGGGAAGGATTTAAGGTTAGCCTGGCTGAATTTAAGTAACCATTCAAGTTGAAGGATTACCAGACTGAAAGCTTTGGCAATGCGTAATAACATATTCATTTTAAATTGATTGTACATTTTAAATTATTTGATCCCATAATCTTGATCGAAATTTTTTGGCGAGTTGCCAATATAGTTTGAGATCTTTTATTCGATATTGACGTAAAAAAGCGATTTTAATCTTATACTCACTTAATAAAAAAGCAATGTTCTTACCTTTTTGATTAGAATGACTTAACGATTTCTCAAGAACCCGGTAAGTACTGGTAGAACTTTTTATATAGCCGATCTTAGATTCTCCGGCAAAATATAGCCAAAGCGGATAATCACCTTGTGTGAACCTGAAAATGTTTTTAATAGGTAAATTATTTACATATTGGTCTATCATATTTTTTCTTGCAACAACAGTGAGAGTTGCAATAAAATTTTGCTTTACCAATGCTTTAAGTACCTTACCAACAGGAATAACTTCATTGGTTATATCGTGATAGCAGGCGATTTTTTTTAGTTCTTTTCCTTCTTCTACTAAAATATCATATTCTGTATGCACCAATCCATAATCTTCATTTTCTTCCAGAAAATCGACCTGTTTTTGCAGTTTATAAGGGTCGGTCCAATAATCGTCACCTTCGCAAAAAGCGACGTATTTTCCTTTACAATTTGGAAAAACAAATGATATTAATATTCTTTTTATCCCCCTCGACCACTGGTTTTCCTTTTGGTAAACAGGAAATATTAAATTGGGATACTTTAATTCGTACTCTTTAATGATTTGATCAGTACCATCAGTTGAAGCATCATCATGAATAATAATCTCAAATGGGAAAGTAGTTTTCTGTATTAGAAAACCTTCGATTGTAGAACGAATGTATTTTGCATGATTGTAAGTTATACAGGATATAGAAACTAATGGGTTCATGCTATTTAAAGGTTTTATTTCACGATTTATCAGATTTGAAAAACATATTATTTCAATCTGCTTTTCCAAAAAATGGTAATTAATTTAATCTGTCCCAAAGCCTAATTGGAAATTTTTTGAGTATATCCCAATACAGTTTTAAATCAAAAATACGGTATATGAATATGAAATCTAATTTTATTTTGTATTCACTCAACATAAATGCAATATTCTTCATTTTTTGATTTGAATGGCTTAAGGAACTTTCCCTAACCCTATATGAACTGGTGGCAGTATTAATATAGCTGATTTTGGTCTTACCAGCAATAAATAGCCAAAGAGGATAGTCCCCCTGTTTATAACTGAATATTTTTTTTATTGGAAATTCGACCAAATATTCATCAATAAAGCACTTTCTGGTTACGACTGTTACAGTCGCAATGAAATTATATCGAATCAAAGCTTTTTGGACTTTACCCAGAGATATTAATTTATTTGAAGTCGAATGATATGATTTAATTTCCTGTATGCCTTTTTCATTCTCAATTAATATATTGTAATCCGTATGCACTAAACCAAAGTCCTCATTACTTTCCAGAAAATCAACTTGATTTTGCAGTTTATCGGGATCAACCCAGTAGTCATCACCTTCACATAATGCGATATATTTCCCTTTGCATGCTTTAAAGACTGAAATTTGGTTGGCAATTGCTCCAATATTGTGTTCGTGTAAGAGAAGTTTAAATTTGCCAGGATATGTTTCAGAATACTCCTGTAAAATATTTCGGGTAGTATCTGTGCTACAATCATCTCCAACGACAATATCAAAATCAAAATTAGTTTTTTGCATTAAGATCCCTTCCAGTGTCTGTTTAATAAATTGTGCATGATTGTAAGTCATAACAAAAACACTAACAATTGGTAATTTTGAGTTCTGCAGTTTAAGACTCATTTTTATTTCATTGTCTACCTTGATAAAACCACAATTTTCATATAGTTTAATTGCTGTCAAATGTTCTGGTTTAACTACTAAATAAAGCTCTTTAAGATTCAATTTTTCTTTAGCGAACCTGATGATTTGAGCAGTAGCCAGTTTGGCAATACCTTTTCCCCAAAATAATTTTTCTCCAATAAAAATATGATACTGTCCCTTTTCACTTTCAATTATATCTGTAATTTGTATATTGCCAATATATTGATTGTCTGAAATGATTGCAAAATAGGTTGAATTTAATAAATTGAGTTTTTCAAACAGCCAATTTGTTTCAATTTCTTCCGTTATTAAATTATTATGGCTTCTTCCTGTAAATTTCCATATTTCCGTATCATTTCTCCATTTAAATGAAATTTTTGCATCTTCAATTCTGAGAGGGCGAATCAATACGCTATTCATAATGGTTGATTAGTTCAAGCACAGTTTTAATCGCTTTAATAGTGTAACGCTGATCAATTGGAATCGGAAGTAGATTTTGAAAAAGATATTCTTCATATAAATTTTTATTTCCCCAATTCTCTGAGTTTGACCAATAAGTTGCAATAAATATTTTATTTTGGATAAGCTTCTGTTTCAAAATATTTCCTTTAGCGGTTAGGTATGGATAAACCATAGGTTTGTAATCGTATACTTCATTTAATATCAATTCATTTGAATATTGAAGGTGTTCATGTAAAAACTGAAAATTTCTCTTCCTTATTTTAATTGCTTTACTATAATCTATATTGCAGAGTAGTGCTTGTGTAAGTTTGGACATTTTTTTTATAGGTTGTCCATTCAAGCTAGTATCATTTGTTTTAAAGTCATCATAACCCTCTTCTGCTCCTTCATCGATCCTTTTAATAAGATGCGAAAATCGGGAGAAAGATTTATCATGTAATAATTGTATTTTTAATAATTGATTGGTAAATAAGTAAGCGCCATCTGGAACACCAAAAAATTTTCGAGGAGAATAAAAAGTATCAATTTGCGGAATCGGGCTCTCAAAAAAAGCCTGTGAATTGTCTATAATTAGATTGCGGCACTCAATTGAAAGTTTCTTTAACAGCTGACCTTTTATCCCAAAATAATTTGTATAAAGAAAAGTTTCATCTTCTCCAATACGGTTATAATTAAAAACAGGCTCTAATTGTTCATTGATATTGTAGAATTCGTACGCAAGATTTAATTTGTCAATTGGCTCAAGCATAACCTCACAAATATAACTGGGTAGGTATACTTTTTTGTACTTTTTAGCGAGCAGTATATATTCAAATGCATTGCGACCGGAATTAAGTCTGATTGCACCCTGATGGTATTCTGCACCTTTTCGCAAATCCAATTCAAAATAGCCGCCGATTTTGTTCATTATATCAATTCATAATTGTCCAACATCATTGAGATTTCGGTAGGAGAGTTAAACATCATTACATCAATGATGGTTAGGCAGGGTACGAATTTGTTTTTAAATTGCATGTAAACTATTGGGTTTGGTTTGATGAAATTTAAAATTAAACCATTTTCAGCAAACATCTCTTTCGAATAAAGCTTATACCCTCCAACAGTATTAATATATTTTGTAGATTTTAATTTTTTACAAATGTCAATACATTTTTCAGCACCTTTCAGCGACGCATCCTTTTCAATTTCAGATGAGATAAGTATAGGTACACTAATATTTAAATGATTAACAATAGCTTGTAAACTATTTATTAAAAATATTGCCAGATTGGGTTCTTTGTCCAATAAAATATTGGCTATTAAGGGAAATACATCTTTAAAATATGGAGCTTTGCAATATGCTTGTTCAATTGTTTTTATTAATTTATGATTATTACCGACAAGCTCAATTTCATTTATTTTTTTAAAGGAGCTACAACCTCTGAGGCTCATCGTAAGCATAAATGCTTCGCCTTTCAATAATATTCGATTTCTGTTTATCCAACCTTGTTTTATATAATTAACATCATCATATATTACAAAAGTGTCAACCGCTTTAATTAATTGATAATAACCTAAATATGGAAACAGGTACGGCTGCATAATTCCAACTTTCATACCGTCATAGTTTAATTATCATTAAAATCCGTTCTAAATCTGTTTTGCTTAACTCATGATGCATTGGTAAACAAATTACAGCATCAGCTATTTTAGTGGCTATGGGCAAATTCTCCGGTTTGGCAGAATTTAAACCTCTGTAGGCTGAGAAAGTACTAATTAATGGATAGAAGTACCTCCTTCCCAGAATATTACTGTCTTTCATCTTCTGATACAACGCATCACGACTTAAGCCATACTTCCGTTCATCAATAAAAATCGGAAAATAGGAATAGTTATGTCTGATTCCTGGCATGTCTTCCAAAAATGTTAATCCAGGTATGTCTTTTAGTGCTTTTCTGTAATAAACAGCGACCTCATGCCTCCGTTCTATCGCAGCATCGACATACTTAAGACTTAACAACCCATAAGCAGCCCGAACTTCATCCATCTTTGCATTAATGCCAGGTGCAACTACAGTTGTCTCACCTGCAAACCCGAAGTTTTTAAGGTAATCAATCCTTTGTTTCATCTTTTCATCCTGACAAACAATTGCTCCTCCTTCTATAGTTGTATAGGTTTTCGTTGCATGAAAACTTAAGATACTTAAATCTCCCTCTTTTAAAATTGAGTTTCCATTTATTGTTACTCCAAAAGCATGAGCTGCATCATAAATAACGCGTAAACCATATGTATCCGCTATTTTCTGTATTTTCTCCATGGCACTTGGATTACCATATACATGCACAGGCAAAATTGCCGTAGTTTTTGGAGTAATAGCAGCCTCTATTTTTTCAGGATCCAAATTAAACGTAAGAGGGTCAATATCCACAAACACTGGCTTGATGCCATTCCACCATAAAGAATGTGTAGTGGCTACAAAACTGTAAGGTGTTGTAATTACCTCACCAGATATGCGGAGTGCTTGTAAAGCTGTTATCAGGGCTAATGTTCCATTTGAAAATAGGCAAAGATGTTTTATTCCCAAATATTCACATAATGTCTTTTCCAGTTCTTTATGATAATAGCCGTTGTTTGTTAGCCATTTGCGATTCCATATATCTTCAAGATAAGGCGTGAATTCTACCAATGGCGGAATTAAAGGTGAGGTTACAGTAATTTGTTTTAAAAGATCCATTAGTTATAATTTATTTTCTTTTGACCAATAATAGAATTTCTTTTAATTCTGCGGAATGAGTGATATAGGCAACAAGAAAGTAATAAATAATTCCGATGACACCTCCCAGAAAAAGTCTCATTTCATTCAATTTAATAAATTGGGTTATCCACCAAACTAATCCTCCCATAGTTAAAGAGTTGGCCAGAATCGGGAACAAATCACCCATTTGTTTAATAAACCCAACATTGATCAATTTGCCCGTGTAATGGGTATTGACAATTAAGGCAAAAAAAGATGAGAAAATCATTCCGATACACATGGCAACCACCCCTAAAGGAATGGTAATAAAAAGTACTAGAATTCCTATTACTTTTTTTATTACTTCGAGCCTTAAAAAAAGATCGGACCGCCCTTTTACTTGCAACAAGTTTAGATTAATAGCATGTACCGGATACCACATAGAGGCGATGCAAATAATTTGAAGTAATATTATAACCCCTTCCCATTTGGACGTAAGAAGAACGAAAATTAGCGGATGTGCCAATGCTGCCATACCCATCATTAAAGGGAAAACCACAAAGGCCGACATCCTAAGATATTTTCTGTAGACTGATTGTAACCGGGGTTCATCATTTTGGATGCTGCTTAGAATAGGGAAAGTGACACGTCCCACTATGCCGGTCAAATTCGAAGAGGGAAACTGCGCAAACTGGTCTGCACGTGTGAAATAGCCCAGATCTTGTGCGGAAAACTTCTTGCCAATCACAATCGTGTAGATATTTTTATAAACTGTATCCAATAATCCTGACAATAAAAGCTTGGAACCAAAGGAAAACATCTCTTTGAATGAGCTAACGGAGAATGTCCGGTCAGGAATCCATCTTGAATAATACCATAACAATATCATATTAATTGAACCATTCACGACACTTTGGACCACCAATGACCAGACACCATATCCAGAGTAAGCCATCCAAATACCCAATACACCTGAAATAATCACTGATAAAACTGACGCTTTGGCCTGTGATTTGAAATCTACTTCAATTGTAAACTTGGCACGCTGGACAACAGTAAGCGAATTAATGAAAATATTTACACCTATGACTTTGGTTACATTTTCTAATAAGGGAGCATTATAAAAATGCGCAATTGCAGGAGATGCGAAAAATAAAAGCAGATAAAAAAGGATACCTACAATAATATTGAAGTAAAATACCGTTGAAAAATCAATTTCAGTTCTGTCATTTTTTCTAATCAGCGCATTGGAAAATCCACTGTCAATGAATGATTGAGAAATAGCAAAAAAAATGGCTAGCATTCCTATCAATCCATAATCGGAAGGCAGAAGCAAACGAGCCATTATGATCATTATCAAAAATTGAATTCCCTGGACAGAGAACCTCTCAAGACTACTCCAAATAATACCGGAAACTGTTTTTTGTTTTAGAGATTCCTCCATTATTCTATTTAATAAACTATCAATTAGTTCAATTGATTTCTATAATATATTTTAGATTTATTGTTTAAATGAGATTTGTTTGGAAAATATTCTGGACATTAATGTTAAAGCAGAATTATTTTCGAAATCTCAAATAGTGTTATGATTTATTTTTGCAATGCTAATAACTTCAAAGGCATAATTTTATTCGAAGGAACACCAACGGTCTTAAAATATCCATGGAAATTCAGCGGATAAATAGATTGTGCTTACAATTATTTTTAATTAAAGGTTTGTAATCAGGATGTGTGATGCTAATGATTTTATTGCGATTTCACTTCTTTTATAATGTATTCTGCTATAGACACGATTGTTTTATCAAGGTCATATCCAGGTTGCCAATGCATATCTTTACAAAAGAGTGAATTATCCATTCCGAAGTTCATAATAATTTCCCTGTCTTCCCTTTCGATTTCAGTAGGTTTATCACCATTGAATTCCTTTGCGATTTCAGATACTTTGCGGGCAATTTCCATCAAAGAAGCAACTTGACCCGAACCTAAATTGTAAACTGGTTTCCAATCCTGTGAATTACTTTTAATCATTGTGATAATTGCATTAACTGCATCCCGAATATCAAATCGTTCCATTTGCTGATTACCACCAATTATATTAATTCGTTCTCCATTGATCGCTTTTAGGACAAATTTAGACAGGAAATCAACTTCCGCAACTAACCCTTTCGCTCCTCCAGATAAAGCTGCAAGCCTTATTGAAGAGTAATGCATTTGATGATTTGATGTATTTAAGGATTTCAATATCAATTCAGTTGCATATTTTGCCTGTGCATATGGGGTTGAAGGGTTAACCAGGGATTGTTCGGTCCGCAGTTGTGTCAATTGGGTTGAATACAAACTTTGTGATGATATATTAATAATTGCCGGTATGTGGTGAGCAGTTGCACGGGTAAAAAGCTCAACGGTAAATTTGAGACTATCCGCTATTTCTTCACTAGAATGATGTGGGCGTGCAAATCCAAGGTGAAGTAATAGATCTACATTCCCAAGTGGAATTCTGCCATATTCAAGATCAGTGTTATCAAATATATTCTCTGTTTTTTCGTTAAACGTCTTTTTTATTCTTTCTTTATTTAAATCAAATAGCCAAAGTTCATGTTCGTCTTCGGCAATTAATTTTTTAATCAGATTTTGACCTAAGTAGCCGCATGCTCCTGTAATTAAAATAGTTTTTCTCTTATTAATTGGCCTTTGATTTAATCTTTCGGATAAAATTAAGACTTTTTCATTGCGTTCAATTGGAATAGATTTGTCTTCAGTTTGTCTAATCCCAAACCGGCTGTAATTAAATGTTAATCGATTATTCCCTTTATCGATTCCCAGCCACTCTTTCACGCATGCTTCTACTTCATTAAAGCCCATCAATGCTCTAAGGCCTGTAATTCCAGTAAAACGAGGGTTCATTTCGAAAAGCTTTAGACCCTGTTCCGTTAGTCTCCCTTGAATATTTAAAGGTCCCTTTAAGCCTAACTTAAGAAAAGTTGGCGTCAAACTATCTATGACATCCCAAATATATTCTCTTTCATAAGGGACTACTTCAATAGGAACTCCATTGACTAATTTATTATAGGATGACATACGGCCCATTAACCTGTTTTCTGGACTGTAGACTATTTGTATAGATATTTCTGATACCTGGGGATTTATGTTTTTATTAATTTGCTTCATGTAAAAAGAGAAATTTGGATCCTCTTTTACTGGAATTGCCAACTCTTGCAGAATATGACCTTTATTAATTTTATTAAAATCTTCTTTGTTCCTGATAATCTCAATGCCTCTTGATCCGAATCCATCGCGAGGTTTTGCAATAAATGGAAATTTAATGTCGTTGTTATTATTTTCTAACCAACTTTTATCATAGCTTTTAACAAAAACATCTTTAACTTTATTTAATTCATTGCTCATAAGTTCCTTATCGCGACAAATTGAAATTAATTTTTCATTAGATACTATTGTTTTGATCCCTTCTTCCATCAATCTATCGGCATTTTGTGAGCAAATTAATGCATCATCATCATGTCCAGGTATTATCAAATCAATTTTATGTTTGTGACACTTTTCGATTAAATTATCTATATATCCATCTTCATAAATACCTAATGTGTAATCATATATGTCGCAATCATAAGATCCATAAGCAAAAGGATTGGTACCTAATCCAATCGTTTTAATTGGTAACCTTGTAAGTCTTAAAGAGTTTATAATCGATTGTCCGACTCCACTGCCGATACAAGAAATTCCAACGTTGTAATTATTTTTCATCTTCTACTTATACTTATTTGAAATAGTTTATTTGAATGAGAGTAAGATTGTTTATTCTGTGAATCTTAGAATCAAAATAGAGAAAGTCTGTTTAGTGTGCAGAATCACTCAAAATAGAAACAAACTTATTCTAGTACCTGATTAACTGGATATATTAATTGAATAAAATTTTGCTATTAAATTTGATTAGTTCTTAATGCACCTCACTGAATAGCCGTCTCCCTTAAAGCTTTTAATTCGTCCAATTTTCGTATTGTTATATGATATAGTTCTAACCCATGCAGTGTTGGTGTCGACTTCAGTAGAAGTCCAAAAATAAGCATACCAATTCAATACTAAGTAGCCTCCAGCATTGGATCGGAAACCTCCAGGTAGAACTGTTAAATGAACTTCGTCAGTCCCATTTCCATTCTCTGGCCATCCACTCGTTGTTTTTAATTTAGTTCCTTCATTTGTACCTCTAAAATCAACCCCATCCGCTTCAGTTGAGCTCATTCCAAGTGAAATTTCCAATTGTTTCCATTCCAAATCGGTAGGTAAATGCCATCCTTCTGGTACTGCTAGTTCTGCTGCTTCCAATGTGTAAAGACGACCAAACTTAGCGCCATTTATGTCAGCATCATCATAATACCACGATCCACTGGCTGTTTTAAAAGATAAATTTTCAGACATCCACTCCAAATTACCAATCTTAACGGTTTTATAAGTTTTCCCATCACGGGCGTCCATAAATGTGGAGTAATCCAAAGTTGGAAGGATAACAGGTGTATCGGATTTTTTGCAATTAAAGAAAAAAACGGTTAATGCACTAAGCAGAACCATTCTAAATACCTTTTGATTTTTTTTCATTTTGATAAATTTTAATTGAGAATACTTATGATGATCATTGGAATAAATACATGTGATAACTCATACATATTTAAAAGCATGATAATTTTAACTTCATAATTGAATCAAAAGATCGGATTGAATACTTGAATGTTATTTCTATTATTCCATTTAAATTAATCTCTGCGTAATCATTTTATTTGTATATCGGATTTTTTCAGATTTCATTTCAGTATTTATTTAACTTTAGTCTAAATAAATTCAATAAATATATAACCGACATTATTAACCTAATTGAAGACAAAATTGAATACGTAAAGTTGTACTAAATTGTTTCAGAATAGTTATTGAAAAACATAATCATATTTTATTCTGAACTTGTAATGCAATCTCAATATCAATTCGCGAATGAAAGTTTTATGAACTTTTTTTGTTTTTGCCTGATGAATTGATATTTACTATTATTTAAGACAGCTTCGCTATTGTCAGTCACAATGCTGATCTTTTTGGATTTTTTATGACTTTAATTGTGAAACCTTAGATTAAATAAAATATCAGAAGTTTCGTGCTTAAATTAGTAACCTGATTTAAACAATTCTATTAACGATAAACAGTATAAGATAGTTTCAAAAATTGCAAATTAAATACATAAAAATTAAATACTTTACTTGTTTAGTATTGGAAAACAGCAGTTTGGTGGCTACATTTTTTGAAAATATATTTTCACTTAGATGGGTAATATATGTTCCTAATGATTTTAAGCCTTAAAACAAAGGTGAGAAATGACTAATTTTCGCTCCGGAAGTTTAACTTTCATTGTATACTTAATGTAGAAATAATTGTCATGAATTATTTGTCACATATTTATCTGTCCGGAGATTCTGAAGAAATCAAACTTGGAAATTTCATTGGCGATTTCGTTAAAGGCCGACAATATTTAAAGTATTCCCCCGATATGGCAAAAGGAATAATGCTTCACCGGCAAATTGATTTATTTACTGATTCACATGGCATTGTAAAAGAGTGCATTGAGAAATTAAGACCTGGATTTGGAAAATATTCCGGAATTGTCATAGATATTTTCCTTGATCATTTTTTGGCAGCAAATTGGCACCATTACTCATTTGAAATGCTACCCTCATTCACCAAGAGATTTCATGCTGTACTTTTGTCGAATTTTTTTATACTTCCGGCGCAGGTAAAAATGTTTTTACCATTTCTGATCCAAAATAAACGACTTCAGTCATATGTTTCCTTTGATGGGATTGAAAACACACTTAGAATTATGGTCTCTCGTACTTCACTGCCTTCTGAAACCGAATTCGCGATGAAAATTCTTGAAGATGAATATGATTTTTTAAATCACGCGTTTAATCAGTTTTTTCCTGAGATGATTCATTTTGTTGAACAGAAAGGCGACTTCAAAATAGTGAGACCTATTTGATATACATTGCCTGCGAAAAAGGGAGTGACGTCGAGCAAGGATTTAATAGTCTCAATATGAATATGTCAATAAGGTTAGATTGAGTTGTTTTATTACAATACTGTTACCTTTTTATCAAAAATAAATCAACACATGGCATATTATGTTAGTTATCCGGCTTTTACCTTAAGTTTTCTGTTCTGCTTGCATCAAGGCGAAGAAAGATGAACAGAAGAATAGTAAAGGCCCAAAGTGACGACCCTCCATAACTAAAAAATGGGAGAGGTATTCCTATTACGGGGGCTAGTCCAATGGTCATCGAAATATTAATTGCGATGTGAAAAAACAGGATGCAGGCTACACCATAACCATAAACCCGACTAAACTGCGATCGCTGTCTTTCTGCCAGAGTAATGACCCGGATTAGCAGTAATAAAAACAATCCAACTACAAAAGTAGAGCCAACAAAGCCCCACTCTTCACCAACTGTGCAGAAAATAAAGTCGGTACTTTGTTCTGGTACAAAATTATATTTGGTTTGTGTACCATTAAGAAATCCTTTGCCAGTGATTCCTCCTGAACCTATGGCAATTTTTGATTGATTGACATTGTAACCTGCACCCAGTTTGTCTGTTTTGATTCCAAGAACTTCATCAATGCGGTTTCGTTGGTGTATAATCAGTACATTTTTATAGAAGTAGTTTACTGACATCGAGATTCCTATTGCAAAAACAAAAAACAGGAGAATTCGCCAGACTTGTTTGATATGATAAAGAATGCCAAATGCCATAAACAGAACTGCATTTATAACAGTAGTTATGAGCAATAGTTGAAAAGGCGAACCTCCCAGACCCATAATTGTGTCAATAAGCCAAACCAATCCAAATGTTCCAACTATGGCAACAAGCCCGATTAATGCTTCTTTAATACTTAAACGCAGCACGCCATAAGCGGCTACACAGATAGAAAGAAGGAATATTAGCAATTTGAACTCATCAAGTAGAAGCGAGAGAATAAAAAGAGCTGCCGCAGCAAATCCCCAGAAAAGCACCATTCCAGACAGACCTTCTCTGAAAAATACAAGAATAAATACCGCAAATACCAGTGCCGAACCTGTATCGTTTTGCATTATGATCAGGATTGCAGGTAATGCAATTATTGCTCCTAATGTAAGATACGACCTTAATTTTTGTATTTTAAAATCGAACTGGCTAATGCACTTTGCAATTGCCAGATTGGTAGCAAATTTTCCCAACTCCGCAGGTTGTAATGCAACATTTCCAAATTCGAACCATGCTCGAGCGCCATTTACCTCTTTTCCAAAGATTAGTACAGAAATCAAGAGTAAGATTGTGATGATATAGATATGTGTTGCAAAAGCAGCAAAGAATTTACTGTCGACAGTAAGGACCATTATTGCAAGAATGATTCCAGCAATGATCCATATTAATTGCTTCCCGTACCGTTGCCCCATATCGAGAATGCTTTGATGTTCATCGCTGTAAACGGCTGCATAAATATTTATCCACCCCAGCATTACGAGTACCAGGTATAGAAAGACTGATATCCAGTCGAGATTTAGTAATATGTTATTTCGAGCTTTCAATCTCCGGCTTCTACTTTCATGGTGGATATTAAATCTGAATTATACATTTCATCTTCAAAATGCTGTCTTCTTGGTGAAATCTTCCCTTTCAGGTATTTTTCGATGATCAAACTGGCGATTGGAGCGGCATAGCGTGCTCCCCAAACGCCGTTTTCGATATAGACGGCAATAGCGATTTTAGGATTAATTTTTGGCCCAAACGCGACAAAGGCTGAGTGAGCTTCACCGTGAGGATTTTGAATAGTTCCGGTTTTTCCACATATGATTACACTGTCAATTTTCGCTGATAAACGAGCCGTACCAGTTTCAACTACCTGTTCCATTCCCTGAACAATCATTTCATAATTTTCGCGACCAGCGTCTATAGTGTGCTTGTCGAATTGCAAAACTCTTTGAGTTCCATCGTAATTCTGTATGTTTTTTACGAGATGTGGTGCAATGTAATAACCCCTGTTTGCAATAAGTGATACCATGTTGGAGAGTTGAAGCGGCGTTAGTAATAATTCACCTTGTCCGATCGATAGGGATCTTATCGTTAAGGAATTCCATCTTCCGGCTCCGAAATACTTGTCGTAATACGATATTGTCGGAATGTTTCCTGAAGTTTCCGAATAAAGATCTCCTCCGATTTTTTTCCCGATACCCATTTCAAGGAGAAAGTTTCTGAAAGCTTCCAGTCCTTCAGCAGGTGTTGGATAATGGTTGATTTCTGCTTTAAATGCCTGCCAGAAGAAAGCATTACAAGATTCACGAATCGCGGAAATCAGACCTAAAGGTGTTTCATGGTTATGGGTACATTTGATAGGAGAGGAGCCCGGCCCCTGACAAGAATAGCGGACAGATTGCAAAACACCTTCCTCTAGGCCGATTAACGCATTAGCTATTTTGAAGGTTGAGCCCGGAGGATATGATGAAGTAATCGCCCTGTTTAACATGGGTTTATACGGATCGTTTAACAGCTTAGCGTAATTTTTTGAGCGTTCGCGTCCAATAAATAATCCGGGATCGAAGGTTGGTGAACTAGCTAAAACAAGTATCTCGCCTGTTTCGGGTTCGATTGCCACAATACTCCCGACTTTCCCTGCTAACAATTGCTCTCCGTAGCTTTGCAGATCTGCATTTAGCGTGGAGGTGAGGTTTTTGCCGATCACCGCTGAAGTATCGAGCCGCCCCTGTTCAAACGATCCCTTTGGCATATTGTGAACATCAACCATCATATAGGAGATTCCTTTGACACCCCGGAGCTCTGCCTCATATGATTTTTCAATTCCGCTCTTTCCAATGTAGTCACCACTTTCGTAATAAGCATTGTTGTCAATTCCTTTTTGATCTACTTCACCGATGTAACCCAAAACGTGTGCGGCCATTTTGGAGGGAAATTGCCGCAAGGTTCGTGCCTGAATAAAAAATCCCGGATATTTAAAGAGTTGCTCCTGAAGGACAGCATACGTCTGAGATGAAAGTTGTTTTATTACCGCTGAAGGTTTATACATCGAATAACTCCTTGCTGTTTTGATCTCTTTGGCAAGTTCTTCTTTTTCGACACCAACTATGCGACAAAATGCCAGTGTATCAAATGGTTTCATCTCTCTTGGTGTGATAAGAACATCATAGGCTGCCTGGTTAAAAACAAGCAATTTCCCATTTCTATCGTAAATTAGTCCCCTTGCAGGAAAATTGACCACCCGACGTAACACATTGTTTTCTGCCGATATTTTATACGATGGATCCATCACTTGTATCGTAAACAAGCGAATTACAATAATCAAGGCTGTAAGAGAAAACAAGCCTATAACCAGATATTTGCGTTTACTGTAAACGTCCACTTTTCTTTTAGTTATCCGGTTATTTCCGGAAAATTATAAATTGGCTCAGTACAATTAAGACAATGGATAATACTGAGCTGAGAATGATCCTTAATAATATAAAGGGAAAACCCTGGAATGTAAAGGCTTCAATAAAAAAGAGAAAAAAATGGTGTATCAATACCAGAAAAGTGACATAACCGATAAACCATTGAAATCCCATGTTCTCGACTCTCGGCGCAGAAACCGATTCAAGTGTTTCACGTGAAGAGATCAGTTGAAGAACACCCGTGCGAATAAAACCTGTCAAAAGACAAGCGGACGCATGAACTCCTGGTGTATTTGTAAAGATATCGACTGTTAAACCTAAAGAAAAAGCGAGAAATAAGAGTAAGGCCCGAGGGGTATCAAATGGCAACAGAATTATGAATAAAATATAGAAAAATGGCGAAATCATTCTTGCAATCAGAACATTGTTGAAAATTAGTACCTGTAATAAAACAGACACTATAAATACAAGCGCATATTTGAGAAGATTAATTACCATTTTTATTTGTCGATTCCAATTGTTTTATTTCATTAAGCTGTTTATTTTCAACTAGTCCGACGACAACAAGATTCTTGAAGTCGGCAGCAAGCATCACTTCAATCTTATAAAAATTGCTACCTGTACCAATTGAAAAGTCGGAAATGGTTCCAATTATAAGTCCTTCAGGGAAACTCGAAGAATAGCCGGTTGAAACAACCGTATCTCCATTCTGAACAGGTACATGATAAGGTATTTCGTTCAATTGGACCCTTCGGTAATCTTTTCCATCCCACGACAGCGAACCGAAGTAGTCATTTCTTTTTATTTTGGCGCTTATTTTCCATCGACTGTTCAGCAATGAAATAACGGTGCTGAAATTTTCCGAGACATTGGTTACCAAACCAACAACCTGACCATTGGCAATAACTCCCATATCAGGCTTAACGCCGTCATGTCGTCCTTTATTTATAGTAATGAAATTGTGCTGTTGATTAACTGAGTTATTAATGACTCTGGCAGTGGTAAATCTATAGACAGCTCTGATTGAAGAATCTTTTGCAATTCTTGGAAGATAAATGGAATCGGATGCGTGAAAGGTTCCCGGATTCGATTTCAAAAGGTGCTCCTGAAGCGCAGCTCTCAAAATGGCATTCTCCTCAGCCATTTTAAAGTTTACCTGTTTGAACTGGAAAATTTGAAAGATAGAGGAGAATTTTTCAAACAGAGTACCTGTAATGAAGTTACTTGAATCAAAAAAAGTGGCTCGCTGATAGTTGTTGTAAGTTACTACCATCGATAACGACAGCGTTTCCAAAAGAACGAACAGCAATACAACATGGTATCGGTAAATGAGCTTGAATAAGTTCTTCATAAGCAAATTAGGAAGGGATTTTGCCCTTCCTGTTCCGCAGTTTTATCGAAGTAAAAATGAAAATTTATCAACGTTTTTTAAAGCAACACCAGTACCTCTTGCAACGGCCCGTAATGGATCTTCAGCTATATGAAAAGGAATGTTGATTTTGTCGAACAATCTTTTATCTAATCCACGAAGCAATGCGCCTCCGCCTGCCAGCCAGATTCCTCTGGTAACAATATCAGCATAAAGTTCCGGGGGAGTTTGTTCAAGAGCACTTAAAATGGCAGTCTCAATTTTGGATATTGATTTATCGAGACAATGTGCGATTTCCTGGTATGAAACCGGAATTTCAATTGGTAAGGCAGTCATCTGGTTTGGCCCACGTACTATGTAATCTCCAGGCGGTTCGTCAAGTTCAGACAGTGCTGCTCCAACATTGATCTTTATATCTTCGGCCGTTCTTTCTCCGATTTTAATATTATGCTGATGACGCATGTATTCCATTATATCAGCAGTAAGATCATCTCCTGCAATCCGAATTGATTTATTTGTAACAATACCACCTAATGAAATAACTGCAATTTCAGTCGTTCCTCCACCGATGTCAACAACCATATTTCCTTCAGGAGCTTCAACGTCAAGACCAATGCCGATTGCAGCGGCCATCGGTTCGTAAATCATGTAAACGTCGCGTCCGCCTGCATGTTCCGACGAGTCACGCACCGCCCTGATTTCAACTTCAGTTGAACCGGAAGGTATGCAAATCACCATTTTTAGTGCAGGGGAAAAGAACCTCTTTTTGGGATTGATCATTTTGATCATTCCCCGGATCATTTGCTCCGCAGCATTGAAGTCGGCAATAACTCCATCCTGTAAAGGACGAATTGTTTTCAGGTTAGCATGCGTTTTACCCTGCATCTGTCTGGCTTTCTCGCCAATTGCAACCAACTTCTCAGTTTTCATATCGATGGTGACAACTGATGGTTCATCAACTACAACTTTTCCGTTGTAAATGATAATTGTATTGGCAGTTCCAAGGTCAATAGCTATTTCCTGTGTCAGAAAAGTAAAGAAACCCATATTAATATCTTTATGTATATTTTATACTAAATGATCAATGTTTAAAATGTCTGAAGCCTGTAATAACCATCGACATTTCGTTGTTATCGCAGTATTCGATTGAAAGCTTGTCCCTGATTGATCCGCCGGGTTGAATTACCGACTTAATTCCTTCATTATTTGCTATTTCAACACAATCAGGGAAAGGGAAGAACGCGTCTGAAGCCATTACTGCTCCATGTAAATCGAAGCCAAAAGATTTTGCTTTTTCGATAGCTTGCCTTAATGCATCAACACGTGATGTTTGTCCGACTCCGCTTGATAAAAGTTGCCTTCCTTTTGCGAGTACAATAGTATTTGATTTTGACTGTTTAACCAAACGATTGGCAAACAATAAATCATTAATTATTTGGGAATCGGGGGCAATTTTGGTGACAGGCTGAAGATCATCAGCAGTTTCTTTCTTTTGATCGCGATTTTGAAGAACAGTGCCATTCAGAACGCTCTTGTATTGCAGAGTAGGCAGATCGGCATTTTTTCTGATCAGTATAATCAGATTTTTCTTCGATTTCAGAATTTCAAGCGCATCCGAATTATATGCAGGAGCAATAATGACTTCGAAGAATATTTTTCCAACTTCTTCGGCAGTAGCTTTATCGATAGTTCCATTCGTGACAAAAACACCTCCGTAGGCTGAAACCGGGTCGCCGGCTAAGGCCGCCAGGTACGAATCGAATACTGTATCTCTGGAGGCACATCCGCAGGCATTGTTGTGTTTAAGGATCGCAAATGTAATATCGCTAAATTCATCAATCAGATTTACAGCAGCATCGATATCGAGCAGATTATTGTAGGAAATTTCTTTCCCATATAATTGGTCAAACATTTCTTCAAAATTTCCAAAGAAAGCACCCTGCTGGTGAGGATTTTCCCCGTACCGTAAATGCTTGGAAGAATTGAAACTTTGTCTGAACTGCGCTGGCCATTCACCAGCAAAGTAGTTATAGATAGCAGAATCGTAATGAGATGATGTAGCGAATGCTTCAACCGCATATTTTCTGCGGTCTTCTAAAGCGGAAAATCCGTTCCCGGATTCAAGCAATTCAAGTAATGGTTTGTATTGTCCCTGATTTGATACAATAACTACATCATTAAAATTCTTGGCCGCTCCTCTGATTAGTGAAATACCGCCAATATCAATTTTTTCGATAATGTCAACATCCGGAGCACCAGAAGCGACAGTTGCTTCAAAAGGATATAGGTCAACAATTACCAGATCAATTTCAGGAATATCGTATTGGGATAGTTGAGCAATATCGGCTTTGTTTTCGCGACGTGCTAAAATTCCACCAAAAACTTTTGGATGCAATGTTTTTACCCTGCCACCCAATATAGAGGGATAGGTAGTCAGCTCTTCGACAGCCGTTACAGCAATATTTAAACTTTCGATAAAATCTTTTGTTCCTCCCGTTGAATAAAGTTTAACGCCAAGATTATCAAGTTTAGTAATAAGTTCGTCCAGTCCATCTTTGTGATAAACAGATATTAAGGCCGATTTTATTTTTTTTAATTCGCTCATTATAAATTTCTTAATAATTTTGTGCAAAGCTAATAAAAAACCTGCAGGTTTTTGGGTCGTATATGTTATGGTTTTGTCACATTTTAATAAAACATTTTAATATTAAGATGGTCCTGGGAAGTACGAGGTTCTTGATCGATCGTATCTGAGATGTGAATCTTAATAGATATTAGTCGTTATTCCTTATGCATTGAGTGCAATTGATGGTTTTTTCTGGCTGTTGAATCAGAAAAAAACATGCTGTCTTCCGGCAGTAGCTAAATGCCGGCAATATTTACAAATTTCATTAAATTATGAGAATTTAACACATTTTTCGCGATGGAACCAAATAATTCCTACTTTTAGATTGTAATAACTCAATATCATGTTAATTCTGCGTCTTATCATCGAGAGCTTTAGGTTTGCTTATAATTCTCTTGTAGTTAATCAGTTAAGAACTTTTCTTTCGCTGCTTGGAATCACAATAGGGATTTTTTGTATCATATCCGTTTTCACAATCATCGATTCGCTTGAGCGTACAATTCGCGATAGCATGTCAAAACTCGGGAGCAATGTAATATATATACAGAAATGGCCCTGGACACCTCCTCCCGGAGAATCGGAATATCCATGGTGGAAATACCTGAACCGACCCATTCCAACACTTACCGAGACTCAGGAAATCTTGCGTCGGTCTGGATTATCACAATATGCCGTTTATAATTACGGATTTAATCGTACCATTCAAAACGGGCGCAATAAAGCAGAAAATGTGGCGATTATCGGATCATCAAATGGCATAATTGAAACCTGGAGCCTCAAAATCTCGAATGGAAGGCCATTGACTGAACAAGAGTTTGGCGCAGGCGCTAATATGGCGATGCTTGGATCTGAAATTGCGGACCAGTTATTTCCTGGTGTTAGCCCGGTTGGAAAATCGATTAAATTGCAGGGTTTTACTGTTTTCATTGTAGGCGTTTTCGAGAAAATGGGAGAGGATATGTTTGGCACAAGTATGGATAAAAGAGTTTTAATTCCTGTAAAGCTTATTGCCCGAATGGTTGATTCGCGAATGGATATGGGTCAAAGTATTATTGTTAAAGGTAAGGCAGATGTTCCGGCTTCCCGTCTTTCCGAAGAGCTTGAAGGGATCATGCGTTCAATCAGGCGGATAAAACCTTCAGCCGAAAATGATTTTGCACTTAATGAAGTAAGTCTTATCTCCGGTCAGCTTGACAGCCTTTTTAAAGTATTCAACATTGCCGGATGGATTATTGGAGGGTTTGCAATCCTTGTTGGCGGATTTGGAATCGCAAATATCATGTTTGTGTCAGTAAAAGAGCGGACTAAGATAATTGGATTACAGAAAGCGCTTGGTGCGAAAAGCAAGTTTATATTGCTCGAGTTCCTTTTTGAGGCTAGCGTTCTCTCATTAATTGGCGGAGCAATTGGCTTATTAATAATCTACGCGTTGACTTTTGTTGTCAGCAAGACTTTTGATTTTAATCTTGTCCTTACTGTTGGAAATATTATTACAGGACTGATGATTAGTATTATAATTGGCTTGGTAGCCGGTTTAGTTCCTGCCCGCGCTGCTGCGCATCTTGATCCCGTAACAGCGATGAATGCAGTCTAAATTATTCTTTAACAACGATTTATATCTTAGGTAGTTCTCCATTTTGTAGCAATATTTCGATATTGTTTGTCAATTCAACAAATTCAGAAACCGAGAGTTGTTCGGGACGTCGGGTCAATAACACAGCATCTAATTCTTCTATTCGCGGAGAAAAACTTTTTATGCTATTCCGTAGCATCTTACGTCGCTGATTAAAGGAAGTTTTTACTACTTTAAAAAATAATTTTTCATCGCACCCTAAATCTGTTCTTCCGTTGGCGGTAAGACGTATTACCGCTGATTGTACTTTTGGTGGGGGATCGAAAACATATTCGGGAACATCAATCAGGTATTCAATATTGTACCACGCCTGAAGAAAAACACTTAGAATTCCATAAACTTTTGAACCCGGACCGGAGCAAATGCGCTTTGCTACTTCTTTTTGAAGCATGCAAACTATCTCGGGTACTAATTCTTTATTTTCAAGAACTTTAAAGAATATTTGTGAGGAAATGTTATAAGGCAAATTGCCGATCAGCGCGAAAGGTTTATCCGAAAAACCGGCAGCAAGATCGAGTTTCAGGAAATCGCCTTCAATAATCCTCTCTTTAAGTTGTGGGAAATGTTTGTGAAGGTAATCAACTGATTCATGGTCAATTTCGATGACGTAAGTTTCGTAATTTTCATTTTCGAGCAGAAAATTAGTCAATACTCCCATCCCTGGACCAATCTCAAGAATTTTTGTCACGTTGGTCGCCTTCAGACTATTGACGATATCACGTGCAATGTTTTTATCTATGAGAAAATGTTGACCCAAACTTTTCTTTGCCCTTACCTGCATTTTGTATTTTTGTTTAAAATTTTAAAAAGAAGGGAAGTATTAAGAAAATCAATGGCTTCCGGGATTTAGCTGCAAAAGTACGAAATTGTTCCGGGTTTGAACGGTAAAAAAAATCGCTACTTTTACGCAAAAGAAAACAAAGTGTCGATATTAAATACTGAACTATTTATTGCCCGCCGCATTTTTTTTGCAAAAGGAACTACCCGAAAGTTCTCTGAATCAATTGTTTCATTCGCAGTTTTTGGAATCGCATTTGGCCTGTTCGTAATGATCCTTTCGGTGGCAATAGTTACTGGTTTCAAAAAAGAAGTTAGGAACAAAGTAATTGGATTTGGTTCACATATTCAATTGGTTAACTTCGATTCAAACTCATCGTACGAAACGGTTCCGGTATCGAAAGATCAAATATGGTTACAGGAGATCCGAAATCTGAAGGGTATCAAAAGTGTTCAAAGTTTTGCGACAAAACCTGGTATTGTTAAAACTGATGACGAGATTCACGGGATTGTATTAAAAGGTGTTGGGTCCGATTTCGATTGGTCGTTTTTTAAAGAGAACCTTGTAGAAGGAAAGCTTTTTACCGTGTCCGATAGTGTTAAGACCGATGATGTTTTGATATCTAAACAGATAGCTTCACTGCTTAAATTAAAAGTGGGCGATCCGCTTTATACTTACTTTTTGAATGAAGAGACCAAGACCCAGAAAATGCGTAAGTTCAGGATCTGTGGTATTTACAGTACCAGTCTCGAAGAGTTTGACAGGTTATTTGTATTGGCTGATATTTCACACGTCAGAAAATTAAATGACTGGAAATCTGATCAGATTAGTGGGTTTGAGATTGCCATTAACGACTTCAATGATCTTGACCTGATCAATCACGAAATCCGCCGTATCACATTGAGTTATTCTAAAGATAATGATTCGATACTTCGGCCAGTCACAATCACCTCCAAATATCCCCAGATTTTCGATTGGTTGAACCTGCTCGATATGAATGTATGGATCATTCTCGCACTTATAATTCTTGTAGCCGGTTTTAATATGGTATCCGGCTTACTGATTCTGATTCTTGAACGGACAACCATGATTGGCGTTTTAAAGGCAGTCGGAACCGAAAACTGGAGTATCCGCAAAATATTTATTTATATCTCATCATTTCTGATTCTCAAAGGGATGTTTTGGGGTAATCTGGCAGGAATAGCATTTTGTTTGATTCAGTCAAAATTCGGATTATTTAGGCTCGATCCGGGTTCCTATTATTTGGATACTGTCCCTGTTAATTTGAAAATCACACATCTTCTGATGCTTAATGCAGGGACAATTATTATTACTTTGATGATGTTGTTGGTTCCGTCCTGGTACGTTTCAAAGATTGAACCCGATAAAGCCATCAGATTTGATTGAAGTGGATTTTTTATGATTTGGATTACAAATTCACCAAAAATCTATCAATAAATTAGTATCATTGCAACGAAAAACAGATAAATCGCATATAAATGAAACTTTATTTCCCGGAAAATTATAAACCGAAACTTGATCTTAAACAAACTGAAAAAGCCATTAAATTCGTAAAGGATTTTTTTCAGGAAAGTCTTTCTGCTGAATTGCGCCTGCGTCGGGTGACGGCTCCATTATTTGTTTTAAAAGGAACTGGTATCAACGATGATCTTAATGGTGTGGAACGTGCAGTAACTTTTGCTGTTAAAGATATGAACGACGCTAAAGCTGAAGTTGTACAATCCCTGGCAAAATGGAAGCGGCTGATGTTGGCACAATATGGAATCCCCGCCGGATACGGAATATATACCGATATGAATGCAATCCGTGCTGACGAAGAACTGACAAATATTCACTCATTATATGTTGATCAGTGGGACTGGGAAAAAGTGCTTACAGCCAAACAGCGTAACCTTGAGTATCTGAAAAAGGTGGTTAATCAGATTTATTCGGTGATGCTTAGAACCGAATTTATGGTTTACGAAAATTATCCGGCGATCAAACCCATGCTTCCTGAAGAAATTCATTTTGTACATGCTGAGGAACTGGCACAACGATTTCCAAAACTTGCACCAAAAGAGCGCGAGTTTGAAATTGCAAAGGAGCACGGTGCTGTTTTTATTATAGGTATAGGGGGTGCCCTGTTGAATGGTGAAAAACACGACGGGCGTGCTCCTGATTATGATGACTGGACAACTGAAAACTCAGCAGGTTACAAAGGTCTGAATGGGGATATCATCATCTGGAATCCGATATTGCAGCAATCATTGGAGCTTTCATCAATGGGAATCCGTGTTGACAAAGATGCGCTTTTACGACAACTTGCGATCACCGGTTTGAACGAAAGAAAGGAACTTTTATTCCATAAAAAGCTTTTGCGCGATGAATTACCATTGTCAATTGGTGGTGGTATTGGACAATCGCGTCTGTGCATGTATCTGCTTCGTAAAGCTCATATTGGTGAGGTACAGGCAAGTCTGTGGCCGGAAGAGATGGTCCGGCAATGTGCGGAACGCAATATTTTTATGGTATAATAATCATTTTAACTAAAAGACCCCATGATGCAGCAGCATATGGGGATTTTTTATACTTTTGCACCACAATTTTGCTGGCCCAATAGCTCAATTGGATAGAGCGACAGCCTTCTAAGCTGTAGGTTTCTGGTTCGATCCCAGATTGGGTCACCTTATGGGACAAGTCCAAAAATGATGGATTTGCCCCATTTTTTTTATCTCGTATTTTGTTGCCTATCAATAGCATAAGGATCAATGCTTCATTAACACGAGTGGTTCGATATTGAAATCCGTCGAAAGTCAATTTTTCGGGGAACATTGAACCAATGATCTTCCTTTTTTGGGTTAAAGTCCCTCTTTCATACAAAACATCCAGTTGTGAAATGTTGCTGATGGCTTTGTCCCATAAGGGTTCGATATTGGTTGTATCTGTTAATGATGCAGTTAATTTAACCTCCAGCCTGTTTATCCGTTCCTCGCTTTCAGTTTTTATAGTGCGGTAATCATCAGCGTCAATGTCACCACATAGCAACAGTTCCCTTGCCTTTGAAATCCTTTTGTTGGCTTCTTCCAATTGTATTTTCAGTTGCTGAACTTCGTTGCGCTGGGCGTGTGTTTGATTCTTATAAACGTTAACAATTACCTCTTTGAATAATTGGAGACGGGGCAACGATTGTACATACTTCCTGATTTCATCAACAATTTTTACATTGGCATCCGGCGCTTTATAGCGAATACCGCAAGCGGAACTGCAATGATAATAGTAGTAATGCTGCTTACGTCCTTTGGAAGCACTTCCTGTCAGCATTCTTCCACAATTGGGACATATCAGGAACCCTCTTAGAGGAAGGTTAACATCACCAACGATTTTGGTATACATTACTTTCTTGCTTCCGTCCAATACGTCCTGCACAGTATAAAATAAAGCTTCCGGTATTAATGGTTTATGCTGTCCATGAACCATGAAACTTTCTTCATCTTTATATTTTGGAATAAAGATTTTACCACAATAGACCGGATTTCGTATGGCCACATAAAAATTGTTTTTACCGCACATAAGCCCTTTTCCCTTTGCTTCTTTCCATATCTGTTCCGTATTAAATTTTCCAAGGGCCAGTTCATTGAAAGCCCAACACATAATATCTCCCTGATTATCTTTCGGGGCAATGTATTTCTTTCCTGTTTCAGCTATTTTGTTTACATATCCCACCGGGGCTCTCCCCATCCACCGGCCTTCTTTCTTTGCACGGCGCATTCCATGAAATGTATTCAAAGCCCTTCTGTCATTCTCCACTTCGGGTGCTGCCAAGTAAAAAGCCAGCATCATCTTGTTTTCCGGTATGGACAAGTCCAATGGCTGTTCAATGGCCTGTGGTTCTATGCCCAGACGCCGCAAGGTACTTATCATCTGGTAGGCATCTCCCGCATTGCGGCTGAACCTGTCCCATTTTGTAAACAGTATAAGGTCTGAATGCCCCCTTTGTTTTCGAAGGTCAGTTAATAGTTTCGTCCAGGCCGGACGGTTGAATGTTTTAGCTGAATGGTCCTCATAGATTACTTTTCGGACCTGCAGGGAATTTATTTCACAATATTTGCGTAGTCTTTCTTCCTGGTCACGTTGCGAATACCCCCTGTCAGCCTGCTCATCGGTACTTACACGAATATATAAATCTGCAATCTTCATATTGTCATAAAAAATATGGTAAAACCGCTGTTGTTTATCCCTGTAAATTTACAAAATTAAACTGGTTTGGACAGGTATTGATCGACCACAATATTGGCCATTTCATACAAAAATTGCAGAATAACCTTTGCCTGTTCTTCTGTTACCTCTATACCGTCTTTTTTCAAAAGCTCCACTGCTTTATAAGGTGGTATCCTTTCTGTCTCACAGTTTTCCATCCCACACCTCCTGTGTTGATAGTAAAAGCCCGTTGCCGGGCTTTTACTACGTTTGTAGAATCATATTGAATCGTTTATCTACTTTCATAAAAATATATCCGGCTTCCCTGGTTGCGTTTAAAAGATGGCACATACCGGATATATCCGTATTCGCTCAATTCCCTTACACATTTGTGGTAAGTGGCCGGTGCTGAAATCTTTGCTATGCGCATAATGTCATAACTGAATGCCGTTACCGGATTGATAAACCCCTGTTCCTGTCGGTATTGCAGTAATGCGGCATAGATGCCGATATGTGTGATACTGATCCGGTAATCCTTTTCAATGGCAGAAAAGAAACCGGACAAAGGGTTCAGGGTTTCCATGGCTTATTACTTTAGCTGATCGATTGCTTTCTCTGCTTTTTTTTCGCCGCCGGAGGTATTTCAGGGCCATCGTCATCGTTACGTTGAGTTTCCTTTTTGTTATCCTGTTTTACAGAACTGCTTTCACCTTCATTCTGTTTTTCTGCTTTGGACTGCTTGTTGCCCAACCGCTGCATGTTGCTGTCATAGATAGTAATAGTTTTAAACTGCGGATTGGCTTCGATGTAATTTTTCTGTTCTGCCCCATCCCGTATGAACGTGACAGATTGCCGGTTGCCTTTTCTCAGGGAATCCACTAGGTTGGATTTGTGTTCATCATGCCCCAACTCCTTTATCGGATGTTTGGCCAGTACCTGTTCAAGATCAAAACCGTAATTCTGGTGGTATTGCTTTAGCTTGTAATTGCCGTTACTGTCTGCCTGTTTGAAGTCCATTTGTACCCAGGCATTGTAAAGTTGATTGTCTTTGTTGGTCAGATCTTTATTGACTGCTCTGCCGCTCATCAGGTTGTAGGCCTCCTTCAGGGTAATGTTATTGTTCTTGTTGATGTAAAAGGTCTGCTCCATAGTGTCGGGTACATTCTCTTTTTTCAAACTCACCTTGTACGAGTTGAAAAAATACATATCACTCTGTTTCGACTTGCTGAAATGTAGTTCCATAGCGGCCATATCATTGCCGTACTGTGCATTGTGTTTGAGGGTGAAATCCTGTGGTTGTTTGCTTAACTTTTCCTTTAAATCGTTTTCCAATCCTTCACCGAAGCCGGTGTACTTTACCTGGTCACGCAGGTATTCAAAATTTTTCTGGTTCATGATATTTGTTTTAATAAATGAATAAAAATGAATTATTTGAGAATTTTTTACAGGGAGGGCAGCACCGTTGAACGCACTAGCGCTTTGTTATGGATATCGAGTTTCAGGTGCCTGCCGCCGTTCTTTTCCATAAGCTGAATGGCAAGATATTCCTGATCCGGTATGGTGAATTTTGGCAGGGCGAATACAAAGATGTGTTCCGATTGTCCTTCTATTGTTGAGGTATCATTTTGAACATACAGGGGTTTGATTTCGATTTCCTGCGTAGCGGTACGTTTGGCTTTCTTCCGGTCACGGATAAAGAAACGTAACTGGTCAATATCATAGTTGATATTGGATTGGTTCTCCATTTTTATGCGGTAATATATCACATTATCATGGATAAAAAGGCCGTCCAGCCTGAATCTCATACCATACTTTTTATCTTTTATGCCATGCACTTTTTTCTTTTCAACGGTTACAGCATCTGAATAAGCCTGTACTTCCCCTTCGTTGTGATCTTCTGAAGAAAAGAAAGCATCCTTATATGGTGGTTTTGGAGTTCCGAACGAAAGGTTCAGCACAGAGGGCTGCTGGGCATAGTTCAACAGAAAGCAGTAGAGTTTTCCTTCTGCAGTGATAACGGTCAGGTTGGTTTCTTCAAACCCTTTCCTGCCTGCCTTTACCTGTAGGATGTTTTCAACACCTTTGGCCTTTTGGGCCAGTATGCTTTGGCTTCCCCTGTCCACGCTTTTAATGGCATAAGGAAATACCAGACTGGTTGTCTTGTCAAACGCAATGGACATAGCGTACGGCTCAATTGATGTTGCGTTTACCGAATTTGCATTTTGTGAAAATGCGGAAATACCTGATAGAAAAAGGAAAATTCCTATTATCAATACTGCACTGATCTTTTTCATCTTTTGGAATTTTATTTGTTAAATAATCTGTTTTGAAACTTTTGACTGTTGTATGTCAGTTATTCTGTTTTTGCTTCTCGTCCCTTAACAGAACCTGGTAGCCTGCTTTCACGGTGACTTTGATCAATTTTACCTTTTTACTGATCATGTCCCGGGCCGCTTCTATTCCCGCGCGGGCCGCCTGTGCACCCAATGACGGGTCAAGGGTTGTCAATCCAATACCTTGAATGGCACGGTCGGCGGATTGTTTTGCTACATCCCTGGTAATGGCCCCCGGAATGTAGATACCATTCATACCGTCCATGTCATATACAGATAGCTGCACCGGGAAGAGAGAATTTTGATAGTGTATGCTGTTTATTTTAATACCAAGTCTTTCACCGTTTAGCGTTGCTTCTCCGAAGAGGAAATTGTCTTTTGGTATCAGCATCCCGTTGATATAGACATCATTTACCAGGCGCAGTTTTACGGTTGATCCTGCAACAAGGGTCTGTGTTTCGTGGACGACCGCTTCTATTGCATTTTGCGCCTCGTCAACCTGGACTGGTTCATCCAATGAATAAAAACCATTTTGTTGTGACTGCTTTATGGAGGAGCTGTTAATACCAACCCTACCATCAGGTTTATTTTCCAGTAGCGATACAGGTGTTTCTTTCCCTGTGGCGGACACCGCAAATACCTGTCCTTTGCTTGCCTGGGATGTCTGCCTGATCTTTTCCTGCACACGGTCAGGATGCTGGATATCCAGTATTTTCTCCAGCATCCCGTTAAGTTGATGTAATTCGGGATCTTCACCCTGCGGCTGGTTCATAGACTGCATCATTTGTTCCAGGCGGTCAATATCAGATGTACTTACCTGAGTATTTTCGCTTCGGTTGTGAGGGGTATCATCTTTCTGTTCCATAGCGGGGGTATTAACCCTGTTCATCACTTCATCCAGCTCTGCCAGTTTTCGATATACCTTTGCCTCATTTGAGTCACGAGACAAACCGCTACCATAGGGCGAGGTAATTAAAGATCCGCTTTCGTTATTATATTTAGATTGAGATGTATCTTCGTGTTGCATTCCATCCGTCTTGTGGTTCAGTGAAGTACGCCCTCTGTAATTCGGGTCGTTCTTCATTAATTCTTCCAGTTTGGCTGAATCGGAGGTCGCCTTATCATAGTAACTCATTTTATCTAAGGATCTTTCATCTTTTAGGTATGCATCCGGCAGTTTCATATTGAACCCTTTGTTTGTCAGTGGCTGCGCATCAGTATTCTCTACCTTTCCACCGCCAAGCGACCAGAACATCAGGGTCATAAAAGGCAGTACAAGTAGAGGCAGTACCAGCAGAAATTTACGCTGCCTTAGCATTTTCGGAGATTGTGTTTTCTGTTCCATACAATTTTATTTTTTAATTTGTGACTGGTAAATCTTTTCAATGAGCCGGATACTGTCCTGCAAGCCCGGCCGGCTAAGAAGGATGCTGTCATAGACTGCTTTCCCTGCGGGGCTTCGGGCAAGGCTGTCCATATATCCTCTGAACCGGATGATTCGTTGGTAGTCAGTTGTACTGATAATCATATCCGGTTGTAATGCTGCATCACACGTTTGCAGGACGTGCCCCGGCTTTATGATTGGCGTTACGGAAAAAGCATTAGCCTGATCGCCCGAAAAACTTTGCCCGATCAGATAGATGCTGTAGGCGCTGGCAAGGGCAATGAAAGTCAGCAATAAGAGAAGCAATGTTCTGCGGGACAGGTGTTCCGTCTTTCTGCCCATCCACCGTGACCAACCGGTTTGCATCCGAAGACAGGCATTTACCATTTGCCTTAGTACCCTGTCATGAATTTCATCCACACCGGCAGTTTGCGTTTTCTTTCTTTTTCTGAATAAGAATGCCATGATTTTTATCGTTTTATAATACTGTTTATAAATGCGTTACCTGCGGTTCTCTGTTTTGATATCCCTGTTTTCAATTGTGTTCCAGCGTTCGATCAAAAAGCCATGCGGATTATTATCGCTGCGGGAAACATTGCGCAAGGCCCCTTCCGTAACCAGGCTGCGGGAAACAATGCTGGTTGTGCGGATAATGCTTTGTGTAGCGTAGCAACGGAACCGGTAAGGGTACTGGTTAATATCAATGCTAATACTGTCCACCTTAATCGCCTGGCTGATATTACCTGATATGATACCCGAATAGTACCCGTTTTCTTTCAGGTTATCGTATTCACGTTTGGCACTTGCATCAGCAAGGTAAAGCGCTTTGGTCAGGTTCGTTTTAATAACCTTATCGTCCGGGTCAAGAGTAAAGAACAACTGGTGGAATGTTTTTACATGGTCCCTTGCTTCTACGGGGATATTGTCTTTCCGGTCCGAGGCATAGGCTTCCAGCGCCTTGCCGTTTGCCAGGATATATACTTTCCCCTGCATTTGTGATACAAGGCTGAAGCTTTTGTATAGGGCAAAGCAGCAGATGATCACACACCCTGCTATAAAGAGCATGGTAAAGCCCCGCACATGACGGAAGGCCGAATCTATATTTTTCATTGTTTTGAACATTGTCTTTTTGTTTAAATCATTAATCTGTCAGGAATTACCCTTTAGCTTATCACCCATATAACCAGAACCAGAATCAGAACCCGAATTGGTATTTTCACTGAAATAAGGAGAGGATGTACCATGACCAGCCATGCTTTGGGACATCCGGCCGACTGCATTGCCCATTGCATCTGCCGCCATACCGGCTCCTGCTGATGTCATATTGACCACGCTACGGGAAGAGCTGCTGAACAGGTTGGTTACTTTTTGGCCTAATCCGCCGCCACCACCCGCATGCACGATGTAATTAGCTACCGATGGCACAGTGGAATAACCCACGATACCCATAATAAGGAACACGAGATAAGCCATATCAGTACGGCTGAAAAAAGTTTCGCCGTAATCCTGAACCTGTGAAATATCCAGTTCCAGCATTTTTTCCTGTATCTTACCGATGATAGATCCGAAGATATTGGCCACTGGCAACCACAAAAAAATGTTGATATAACGGGCGATCCAAACTGTGAGCGTATGCTGAAACCCATCAAAGACAGCAATGCCGAATACCAAAGGTCCCAGAATAGCCAGTACGATAAGTTGGAATGTTCGCAGGGTATTGATGCAGAGGGCGGCCGCCTCAAAGAGTAGACGCAGCACTTCGCTCATCCATTCCTTGACCGAGTTGCGGAAGTTGTAGGAAGCTTTGGACATGGCAAATTGGATGTCGTTGCCGATGCCATTCAACAGGCCTTCACCCGACGGGTCTTCGTTGTCATGGGTGTATTTATACCATTTGTCCCTGTCACCACTACCGCTTTCCCCCACGTACATCTGCCAGACAGCTGTTTTTCTGATGGCATCTTCTTTCTTTTGCAAAAGCAGGGCTATGGCTTTATCCGAACCCTTTACCATTTCAGATGTAGCGGTGACGGTTGGTTTCATCACCCCGTTTATCATGGCCAGTATGGACGGAAAAATCATCACGCAAAAGCCAATGACGAATGGACGGAACAACGGATAGAAATCTATCGACTCTGCGTTGGCGATATGCCGCCAGATGCGGGACGCAATATACCAGGTGGCCGCAAAACCGGCTATGCCCTGGCCAATACCGATCAGTTTACTGCATAAGGGCATCATCTCATCATAGAGCTGATCCAGCACACCATGCAATCCGTTCATTTCATCCGCAAGCCCCTGGGCCCGGCTGATAAAGGGTAATATTATACCCGCCACTGCAACACATGCAGTCTTTATCCATTTTGCCATATTTCTAATTTTAGTTGTTTATGCCATAAACGAGGCGCATCGTACCTGCATCATTTTTTTCTTTTGCACGCTGTAAGGCCAGTACAGTGGTATTGTTGTTGAAATGCCGCAGGAACAGCAGCTTGTCCTGCATATCGGCAAATATCCTGTCAATCGCCCCCAGCCGTTCATCATCACTCATACGGAGCTGATTTGCGGTGATGATGGTAACCAGGTCATCCAGGTTATCAAGGCTTTGCTTAAACAGGTTCTTGTACACCCTTCCGAGGTAAGCCAGTTCCTGCTGGTTGAAATTATTGTCCCGCTTAAACCGGTTAAAGGCTGATTTGTATTCCTTTATCAGGATGACCTGGTAACTGATAATGTCGGCCACCCGTTTATAATGCTTCACCGTCGGGCTTACCTCCATCAATGCGTCAAGGAAGGTTTTGTGAAGACTGAAATTACCCTGGGACAAATCTTTGATGGTATTGTAGCCACCACTAAGGATTTCATATCCTTTTTTCATGTCTGACAAAATCTGTTCAAACTGTGCCAGTTTTTCCACGTTCAGCAAAAGCTGGGCGATTTCATCCGTTTGTGCCAGGGCTTTGTTTGCCACCGGAAAACTGAACAGTACAATTTCTAAAATGATGATCAGCTTTTTCATGGTCAGTCTTGATTAATGTCGTACAAAGCACGACTGGTTTGCACATCATTGTTTTCCTTTATCCTCGATGCAGCCAGTACCATCGTTTCGTTATGGAAACTCTGGGAGAAGGTATATTTGTCCGTCATATCCTTATAAATGGTGTCAATCCACTTTAGCCGCTCATCATCTTTCATTTCCGGATTGCCGTCCGTGGTCACGGTGATCAGTTCATCCAGGGTGTTTTCACAGTCATCCAGCAACCTTCCCAATACCCGCATGATATAGTCCAGCTCCTCCCCGTTGAATGCACCGCTTTCCCGAACATGACGGCGGGTCCTGCCATAGCCTTGTATAATTGATACCTGCATGGCCATGATGTCAGCCACTTTTGCATATTGTTTTATTTTCGGGTTGACGATTTTCAGGGAATTGAAATAACCGGTATGCAGGTTAAATTCACCCCGTTTGAAATCTCCGATAGTATTGAGTCCCTCTTTTGCGATGGAATAACCCTTTTGCGCATAACCGATATACACCTGCAAGGCAGCAATCTGTTGTACCAGGTATTTCTTTTGTGTCTTTTTCTGTTTAAACCATTCGGCAAAAGTCTGTGCCTGCGTCGTTGTTGCGAGCATTCCAAGCAGGAACAGGATCAGTAATTTTTTCATAATCTCTATTTTTAATTGGCTGGCAAACCGTATAACTTTTTCACTACGTCCACATCATTTTTTTCTTTTGCCCGTTGCAGGCTGAGCAGGATATTTTGCTTGTTAAAGCGGGTCAGGTCGTAATAATTGGCATCCACCTGGTCGGCTGCAGCATTGATAATTTCAAGTCTTTTGGCATCACTCATTTGTGTGGTAAAGGAGTTGATGACAAGAAATATCTGGTCGAGGTTTTTGGCACTCTCATCCAATATACCCGAATATACTTTCGCCATAAACCTAAGTTCATCCGCGGTAAAATATTTGTCCTGTTTGAGCAGGTTCCATGCCCGCTGGTACTGCTCTAACAGCCTTACCTGTTTTTGTGAAATCTCCCTGATGCGCTGGTAATACGAGATGATAGATTTAACTTTTACCAGTTCTTCGAAGTAGTCTTTATACAATGTTTTCTGCCTTTCGGTCCAATCAGAAATCTCATCCAGCTTAAGTTTAGACAGGGTATTTTCTAAGGTCTTCTGGGCGTTTTGCAGCCAGATGGTCTTGTTCTGCAACCGTTGTATTTGCAGGTCGACCGCTTTGATGACCTTCTTAATACCGGCTTTGATAATTTCCAGTATGACAACAGGTGTGGCGTTCGCCTGACTTGCAGGCATTACGGTCAGAGAACAGCACAATACAATCGCCATGATTTTGATATACCGTTTCATTATTTTTATTTTTTAGACTTTATTTTTTAGGCTTTATTGCTTCTCATGTCATTGGCCAAAGCAGCGATGCCTTTTTGTATATCACCGCCAAACCTTGCGGCATACGCCTGCACTTTTACTTTTTCCGTTTCTTCGGTAGTGTAGGCCAGGTATTCCTCCAGGCTCACTTCAGTTCGGTACACTTTCGATAACATACCTCCCAGCGAGATAAATACCTCCTTGTATTTTTTAGAGTGGTCATTAGCCTTATTCACAGACAGTACCAGCGCCTTTTCTTTCTCAGTCAGCCCCAGAAGCTCCTGTATCTGGTCAAATTTGTTCTGGTATTTGGACTGGTCAAGCAGTATCTTGCAATCGCTGTTATTGATGATGGCCTGCTTGACCACGGGTGACGAGATGATGTCTTCCACTTCCTGCGTGACAACAATGGCCTCCCCGAAGAACTTACGCACCGTTTTGAACAGGTATTTGATATATTCGGCAAAACCCTCCTTCATAAGCGCTTTCCAGGCCTCTTCTATTAATATCATCTTTCGTATCCCCTTCATTTTTCGCATCTTATTGATGAAAACCTCCATGATGATGATAGTCACGACCGGGAATAAAATGGGGTGATTTTTGATGTTGTCCAGCTCAAAGACAATGAACCTTTCTTGCAACAGGTCCAGGTTTTCCTTGGCGTTGAGCAGGTAGTCAAATTCACCACCCTTATAGTAGGGGCGAAGTACGTACAGGAAGTTGTTCACATCAAAATCCCTGTCCTTTACTTTGTCGGACTCCAGCACGCCTACATACTCATCTTTCAGAAAATCATAAAAGGTGTCAAAACAGGGGAACAACTCCGGGTGGGTGTCCAGGTAGTTAAAGTACCCGTTGATGGCATTGGATAAGGCCACGTATTCGCTGCGCTTAAACTCCTCGTTATCTTTTTTCCAGAGCGCCAGCAGCATGGTTTTGATGCTTTCCTTTTTCTCTGTATCCAGAGAATCGCCTTCCCCGATAAAAAACGGGTTGAAGCGGATGGGGTTTTCTTCGATGTAAGTGAAATAATACCCGTTCACCATATCGCACAGCCCCTTATAGCTATGCCCGACATCAACCAGTACGATATGGGTGCCTCGTTCGTAATAACTGCGCACCATATGGTTCGTGAAAAAAGATTTACCACTGCCGCTTGGCCCGAGAATGAACTTATTGCGGTTGGTGCAGATACCCATTTTCATTGGCTCATCGCTGATGTCCACATGCACGGGCTTTCCGGTCAGACGGTCGCCCAGCCGGATACCTATCGGGCTGAGTGAAGAACGGTAGCCCGTTTCCATGTTCAGAAAACAGGTGGCCTGCTCGGCAAACGTATCAAAGGTGTCATTCATCGGGAAATCCGCCTCATTGCCCGGGATGCCTGCCCAGAAGATCTGCGCGGCCCCTGCGGTTTCCTGTTTGGCGGCAGCATCCATCTGCGCCAGCGCAGAAGATACCTTGTTTTTGAGGTCTTTCAGTTCTCCTTTATCACTGGTCCATACCAGCACATTAAAGTGTGATTTGACAGGCAGGCGTTGCTGACTGATGGCTTCATTGAGAAAATCATTTGTTGAATCCCTTGCGATCATATTCTCCCGGCTGTAAGCCGAAAGAGATTGCAACCGTAGTCGTTTACTTTCCAGTTTGCGCAGTGTCTGCTGCGCATCCTCCAGAAAGATATACTGGTTGTAGATGTGGTTGCAGGAAAGCAGTTGCCCTAAGGTGCTGGCAAAGCCAATGCTGAACTTGGTCTTGTCGGTAGAATAGCAGTCGTAATTGATGCGCGAACCACAGAGGGCTGGCAGATCAGCCGCATCGCCCAGGGTATAGAGCTCGCAATACTGGTCACCGATGCGCATATCGCCGCCCAGCTCCATATCCTTAAAAATTGTAGCGGAATCTTTTTCATGCAGGTGGCAGTAACGTTCGATCAGCCCGGACTTTCGGCTCTGGCTCATCAGATCAGCCTCTTTTAAGCGGGTCAACCTGACAAATCCACTGTCTTCCAGTATGCGTTTAAACTGCCCTGCACTGTCCAGAAAATCCTGTAATAGTTGTGGTTTGAGCGTTTCTTCCGGCACAATGGATTTTCGCAAAAGGTTTGAAAACAGGGAGCTGGAAGGTTTCCTGCCTGCCGGTTTTTTGGTCAGAAGGATGTAACAGTTATGTGCCAGAAAGGGGCGCTCATTGAAAAACCGTTCACTGCTTCTTGTCAGAAAACTGGTATCCTCCTTTGCAAAATCAGGCTTGTGTTTGCTGTCAATAAACCAGTCCTGTTTATGGAACACACTGAACCTGGGCAATATCTTGATGGCTTTCACCCAGGTCTGGTGAAAGGCTTCGTATTCCTGATCAGATAAGGTGAATATCTCAGGCAACTCTGCCCGAAACACGATAGTCACATCGCCCTGCCCGGACAGAATACAATCATGCTCTATGCCCATAATGGGTAAAATATCATCCAGCAACTTTTCCATACTCTCTTTTTTACCTTGTTAAATTTTTATTCATAGGGAATTCTCTGCCTCTTTAATTCTTATCTCTTTTGCAGGAAAACTTTTCTGCTGTAGGTTTTGATGACTTTGGGAACCTGCCGTTTGGCGATGGCTTTCATCATACCATATTCACCATACTTGCTGCTCATACCGTAGATCTTTACAACCAGCACTGTTCCGGCAACCAGTATAATCCCAATGCAGATCAGGGAGGGGATGCCGATGATGTACATGATGGCAAACAGGACGAGCAAGGCAACGACCCCGCCGCCCAGGTACCAGATATATTGCGCTCTCAGTCCCTTGAACTCGATGCTCCTGTTAATGCCTTTGTTGATTTGATATACGCTGTTACTCATAATTGCTGTTTTTTACCTAATAATGATTTTATTCTGCATCGTTGGAGTTGTGGTTCATCAATAGTAGAATTGAAATGTGATGCATTTCCTTGTCCCATTCCAGGAAGCCGGATTGCCTCGATATTATCGTTTAATTTTTGAAAAGCATTATAAGCCATACCTCACGTTTTCAATCTACACTAATGCTTTTATATCTCTTTAAAACCAGCATCCGAAAAATCAGGATGCTGGACACTTCAAATGCTTTCCAGGTATTGCCGGATCGTACCGGCAATCGAATAGCCAATCATTCGATCTTGCTCATTGAAATCTGTAAATCCCAATGTTTCAAATACCGTTTCACTTTCGACGATCAGGTTGATGATCTCGTAAGTGAGCAACCCGGATTCTTTTATGCGCAGAAAATCCTCCTCAAACTCATATTCCAGTATGCTGCGGATATAATTGAACTTTGAGAGACGGTGATCAATGGTCAGCTCTGACATGCAAAGTTATTCAATGATGTATCCAAGTTTGTTTTCTGCCAGCAGTTGGGATGCTAGAAACTGAATACCATTTACCTTTTCTTCGAGGTAACGGGTCAGGCAAAAATCCTGCTGCAAATTCAGCATCAGGTCCACATTGTTGTGGACGCTATACGTCCACAACTTTTCTTTCAGTTTCTCTTGCATAATTCTTGGTTTTAAACGCCAAAGAAGGATTTGATAACAGTGGCAACAACCACTAAAAAGACACAACTGCCAAACCATGCGGCGGCTACCTTGCCGGTATCCTGGTCCCCTGCATTCCATTTCTGGTACACCTTAACAGCTCCGATCAATCCAACGAGTGCACCTACGGCATACATCAGTTGAGTGCCTGCATCAAAATAGCTGCGTACTTTTTGGTTGGCTTCATTGATACCCGCTATACCATCCTGGGCGAAAGCTGCAAAATGAATGGCGGTTAATACCAGAGTTGCACTCAATGCGGTTAATTGTTTGCTGTTTAGCGTTCTAAAATTCCATCTGCACATTTTCATAACACACGTTTTTTAAAGTTTGAAATCAATTAAAAGAGAATAAAAAAGCGGAGAGGCTTCGCCGTCTCAATGCCCGCTAATCCTGCCATACTGCACCGGGACGAACGGGGAAGCACACTCCGCTAAAGGCTGTTACATGACATCTTTCCACAACAGTTCAACCTCATCATCGCTCAACGAAACAGCACCATATTTTTCACATTCCGAAGCGACCAGTTCATTGATTGAAGAACGGATGGGGGAGTTTTGGATGTTGGGGTATTCCTGTAGCACTAGGTGGAGATATTGCTTGAATTCCTGTGGAATGAGGTTTTTACCGGAAGCATCAGCAATGACACTTTTTAAGCGATCAATCAGATGCTCCACTTCTGCAAAGTCATTATCATCAGTGGTTATTGCAAAAGCGGGTCTTTCGTTAGTGTGATTCTCTTCGCTGGACAAAATACCTTCACCTGCTGTATCATGGGGTTGGGCTGTCCTGAAGTTAGGATTTCGTTTCCCGGAAAATAGGTTTTTGAAGTCGGCGGAATAAAATCGTACTCCTACAAAAAAATAATAAATGGCCAGTAGCAGGATGACTGCTACAAAGTAGTCTGTCCATGAAATGTTGGTAAACATACGCTTTCAATTTTTTCGTTCCACACTAATTCTTCAATCCGGAGCCTGGAAATTCTTCACTGCTAGCCGGGTTGTCACAATTACAGGACAAAAGAACGATGGAATGAAAGTGCCTACAAGTCCAACTTTATGTTGTACCTTTTTTGTACCTGCTGGAACCCTATATAAATCAGTGGATTTTAAAGATGATTTTTTTTGAGAAAATAAAAAAAGCCTTCCATTACGGAGGCTAACTGTAAATATTTAGGATTAAAATTTCAGAGAACAGGTTTCTGCAACATCCACCCTTGTTCTGTTAAAGAAAATTGAACCTTGTGATTTTCCGGTTCATCCAAATTCTTTTTCATCAGTACAGAAAAGGGAGTGACATTTTTGTAAACAGTGGTGTATTCCACCCAAATAGTATTCTTATTCTCACCATCCTGAATTATACTGATGTCTTTCACTTCTTCATCCGCAATTTTTACCTTCTATACATTGAGCACTTTGTCTTTATCCGGAGTCGGCAGAAGATAAGGCTTCGCTTTATCGGTGAATTGCACCATCGGTTTTCCAATCTCCTTTAACTTTTGAGTTTTTTGGATTGTTACCATGCCGCTGGTTTCCAGTCTGGCATCCAAAAGTTTTTTTGCATGAACAGGGTCGCTGCAGAAAATATCATAATCAACAACATGCGGGTAATTAAGTTCTTTATTGATAATCAATAAAGCTTCTTCCTTTTTTAGCTCATTTGTATCGCACCCTGACAGGATACTACCTGCTGAAAGCAAAATGAATAATAACTTTTTCATGGCAATCTGTTTTATGAATTAATATTCTTTAATCTTCCTGATGATTCTTTCCAGGGTTTCAATAGCGATCTGTTTGTCCCTTTCCTCAGCAACATAAGATTTGCTGCGCATTCCATCATAGGATAATTCTTCTTTATAAGGCGTTGATAAATGGGGAACGATGGTTTTGAATACTTCACTCATAGATTTTGCAACTAATATCCGTAACTCATCTGACGCTCTTAATATCAGTCCCGTTTGATCGGTGGAAAGCACACACATCACTTTTTGCTTTTGCTTCTCTTCGGAATCTTTTTGCTTAGGCAATTCTGTATTACCTTGTAATGGAGATACAGATAGATGCATCTTCTTTTCCATGTAAAAAATTTCCTGAACAAACCAATTACTTAAAACCGTTTTTATATCCCTGTACTGTGGGTTAAAAATGACTCCAGGTTTTCGGTGCATTTGGTTAAATTCTTTAAAATGCACGAGCAATTGATCCAGTTTGTCAGAAATGTTCTCGAATTCGTTGATTTTTTCGGCAAGTATTTCTGTAAAGTGATTCGCGAAAGCTTTACTGTTAAAGTTTAGATAGATAAGGCGTTCATTTAACGCTGTATATATACAAGTTTTTTTTTCGAGATCTTCCAGTATTTCCAGTTCTTTGATGAGCGCTTTTTTATAAAGCAATTCTCTGAAGGTAACCGGGTAATCTTCTTTCGAGCAATTGGTAAATGAATACAATGTATTAAGCACTATATCCACAATCCGGTGATCAGAAAAAAGCTTATATAGCCTTGTTTTCAATTTTCTTAAGCGTTGACTTAGCTCATTTCTGGATACTAATAAGTAAGTTGCAGGTACACGCTCATCAAGGCTCAAATAAGATGAAAATCTAACTTCAATAAAAGTAAGTAGTTCATCAAGACATATTATTATTTCGTTATATGCGGTTCTGAGCAAATCACTTTTCTCAATAACTTTGTTCTTGTTTTCGAAAGCTTCATCAAGTAAAACTATTAGAGTTGAATGATACTTCTTTATTAATAATTCAATCTTACTTTCCTTTGTTAATACAAACGTCTGATTTTTCAATGAGGATTTGAGCTGGGTGATCTCATTTCTCAATTTAGTGGTAATGCTGGCGACCTGCTCATTTGTGATAGCCTCCAAATTAGTCCTGGCCGGATTCAGTGTTACTGTGATCATCAGGTCGATCCATTCCAATGGGTATGGATTATCGGCAGTATGTTGTACATCGTTTTTCAAATCAAAAATTACTTCATGTGTGTTTATTGTATTTAAATACTCAGTTATCGGCTTTATGCCAAACACGGTACCGTACAGTTATTCATGTTTGTAGTCTAATACGACTTTGCACTGGCCGACAACAAACTCCATTTGTTCCAGAATATCATCTGAAACTTCTTTCACTTTCTATCGTTCATTTTCCAATTCAATAGTAATTTCTCTGGAAGCATCTATGAGATCAATAAACTGTTATTCACAAATATAAATTAGCAGTTACATTCAAAAAATAGCTTTGTTTCACTAATATGACAGTTGCCTGAAAAGATTGACTTTTTCTTACATATTCTTTTTGTAATTAAAGACATTAAAACGTTGTTTTTATTTTTATCAAAGAGCAGAAATCGTAAAACCCTAAAGGCATAATTGTTTACAGATCAATTGGTTTCATTGTTTAAAACAATCTCTAACAAAATTAAAAATAAAAATACGTGCAAATCAAGTTACACTGGGGTGACAACCGTTTAATTTAAATCAATTTCTGAGATTTAAATTGAAAATCAGGTTGGTTTTATCTTCCCTTATTTTTGCAATCTATCGGATTTGGTAATTTGATGGGTGTTCAAACTGGAAGCGGGAAAACACTACATAGGATGACTGATGTTAGTTAGCAAACGTGAAATAATTTTATGGACTTCCTCCCTTGTTGTCTCTTCTATGTTGTAATATTTCATCCGCAAACTTTCTGCAGAAATATTATCCTGCTTTTTAGATCGGATGTGTTTGGCCAGAAAATTTAACAGTTCACGAATATTATTATTTTTAATCACCTCACTTTCCATAAAAAGCCGGGCCAAACAGGCAATTTGGGTGACTGACATTTCTGTCTCGAATTTAAATATGGTATTATGGATATAGGACATTTCTGCCTGATAGCCGGCTTCAGAGAACAAGGAAAGGCTTTTTTCATAAAACTTAATTTCTTCTCTGATCACATTGCTAAGAAACTGACCCATCGTATCATGCCATATGTCAAATGCATAATTTGGCTTAACCGGTACCTGATTTATGTCTTTCAGCCAATGGCTAAGACATTCGATCTTATCTTTTATTGACTCTGCTTTTCTGGCATCTTCATAAATCATTGAAATCAAATAATGGACAACTGGAAAAGTATTAAAATTAAAAATAATCAGGACTTCCTTTAAGGTGATTAAAAAAGAGTTCTCCTGGTTGCTTGACCTGACCCTTTCAATCTCCTTAACAAACTCATCCAGATAAACCATAAATCCAAAGGAGACTCCTGATTCATCCTCGTTGAGCCTGTTTTGAACCAATATTTTTACTTTTTCATATAAAATGTGATCCGGATCATTTTCCGGCAAACTTAATCTTTCAAGGGTTTCCGAAATTTTTCCAATAAATATAATCTGAGCCCCTTTTTGCATTTTTTGATCTTTATCACAATAGACAGAGAATTTATCCCATGTAAAAACGAGCAAATCCTCTATAATACAGAAGACCGATTGTTGAGCAATAAGTAAATTCTGGTTCTTTTCCCGATCTTCTTTTGTTTTTTTCGCAATAGTATCGAATAGTTTATCGCTTATTGCAATCAATTGTGCATGGAAATTCCGGATGAATGATTTTTGTTTAGTCTCTTCTTCAATCGAGTAAAACTGGTAGATCAATCCTGGTTTTAACTTTTCTGCATCCTGCTGAACTTGTTTGCAATATTGCTCGGATTCATTTATTTCTCCTGTTGAAAGTAAATTCATCAGAAAATCAATAGGATTATTTGACTTATTTTCCATCGGTAAATTTTATAAAGGCAATCATTTGATATTATGTAGAATACTCTTGTTTTATTTTTTAATTCAATTTTATTTTATCGAAATCATCGGGATATCCAATTTATCCTGGTTGAAATATACAAATATTCGGATTTTCAAGATGAGAAGTTAGTAGCGATGCGTTAATTTAAAATTTATTTTGTAAAAATTTGATTTATAATACAATATAAGTACTGTTTGATTTTTTGATTTGACCTGACCTGTGGTTTTTCATATTTTAAGTGCAAAATATGAATTCAGGTAAGTATGTTTTGCTCCGCTAATACAATTTGTCAATAGATTATGAGTTAGAAAAGTGCGTTAGCTGTTATAAAGGGACCATCGCATAAGAGAATTGAACAGTCAGTATCAGGTTATTCAGCTTTTTTAGTTAACCAATCTCCCGCAACTCATTGCTGAATAACTTAAGGGAGGTTCTATAATTTAAATATCAGTATATCAATTATATATATTATATTGGTTATTGAAAAACCCGATAACCATCAAGTAATGTCAAAAAAGTATAAACCCACTGGTAAAATAGGTCTATTCGACAAACAGTTTGCGGCTCAACATTTTATTGAAATTGGAATTCCATTGGAAGCAGTCAGTAAAGTAGTTGATTTTGAGTTTTTTAGACCGATATTAGAAGAGAAGCTTTTAAACATTAATAAAAAAAATGCTTATCCGCAAACCTTCCTAATCCAGGAGAGGGAAAATGCGGATTTAATTTGTTGATATTAGTATTAAAAAATTCCATATATTGCTGATATTCATTATATTTATAGCAACTGCAAAACTAATAGAACACTATGCCAAAACATGTCGTACTGGTAAGATAGCGACCATGCAATTTTTTTTGATACTCGTTAGAGAGTAGTCCAAAATAGTATCAATAAATTCTTTTAATTAACTATTTTTGTTCTTCTTAAACCAATAGTTCGTTCAAAACTTAGTTATTTATCTAAGTTACAGCAAAATAACGGATAATTTAATAGTTTAATATCGCGGGAATCTGTATCTTTAAGGTATTAATTAACAGTAAATTACTTTAATTATGGTCATCCACGCGATTTTTGATTTGTACTCTAAAATTGTTACCAAAGGTTTTTCTGTTTCAAAAATTAAGCTTAATTGCAATTTGCCTGTAAAATATAGAATTTAGGTATTCAACCTTGGAAAGCAGGTCTTTTAGAATTTTTAGCAATAAGATCAAATATGAAAAGGTTACTCATTGTTCCGTTTTTCCTTTTAATAATCACTGCCCGATTATTGGCAGCTGATTATTACTGGGTAGGTGGTACAGGAGACTGGGCAGGGCTGGGTCATTGGGCAACAACGAGTGGAGAGGGAGTTCTCTATAATACTGTTCCTGCCGCTTACGACAATGTTCACTTTGACGCAAATAGTTTTATAGGCCCCAATCAGGTCGTCACCATCACTAATAATGGTGGCACAGCCAATGTAGTATGCCAAAATATGGACGGGACCGGCTCACTATATAATCCTACGCTTAGTGGTACCAGCAACCAGACATTACGCATTTACGGTTCATTAATATTTATCCCTGCAATGACTTATAGCTTTGCGGGTGTGGTATATTTTGAAGCGACCACAACGGGAAATACGGTTACAAGTGCAGGTAAGACATTTCTGAATGATATTATGTTTCAGGGGGGTGGTTGATGGACACTTAAGGACGATTTTCATCAGTCAGAAGATTTGATGGCGATGAATCCGAGTGGTGTAAATCTGAGTTCCGGAAATTTATCAACGGGTGGGCATGATGTTTTTTGTAGTTTTTTGACAATAAATGGCGGACAAATATATGCTTTGGATATAACTGGTTCAGATTTGACTATCAATGGAGGTCGAGCCATCCGAATTACAGGGCAGAAGTTGAAACTGTCAGCAAAAGGGTCAACAATAATCCTGGGAGAGAATACTTATATGGTAGATTGTTAGGCGAGTAATCTTGAATTTGGCGATCTGGTAGCAAATTCAAATAGCTTTTTTAGTTTAACGGGAGGGGATTCAAATAGTTGGCGAAAAGTATCCTATAAAGGCTTAAACGGACAGATAAATATGTCAGGCAGGTTAAGTATTGATACTCTGTTCGCAATAAGCCAGAGCCTAACATTGACTGATTCAATGACGATCCGCAATTTGATTTCTTATTCGGATATTTCCTTTAAGGGATGGCAGGGCCACAAGATCGGTAAAGCAGAATTATACAACAATGGATACTTTGAAACAGCAAACATATTTGATACACTAATTTTCTCTCCCGGGAAAATATACACGTTATCTTCTGCCAAACAACAAACTGTTTTTAATCACCTCGGTATCCGGGACAACAATTGTTTCCGCATAATTATTCGTTCTACACTCCCAAGTCTGCGAGCTACGATCTGGAAGCCTGGGGGGATAGTCTCGAGTGACTTTCTTGAAGTGCGTGATATCATTGCAACTGGTGGAGCCACCTTCTATGCCGGTGGAGTTAGCACCAATCTGGGAAACAATATCGGATGGATATTCACAAACTCTCCGGGTTACGTATATGGTCTGGGGCCTGATACACAAATTTGTATCGGCGAGTCGTTGAGCACCATTAATTTCAACGGTGCTTACTCTTATCTTTGGCAGGATGGCAGCACAAAACCAAGTTATACCATTACCAGTCAAGGCCTTTATTGGGTGAATGCAACTTACGGTACAGGTTGTTCTTATCGCGATTCGATTGTAGTTACTACTAAATCAGCTCCGGCTGCAAAAATAACTGTTGCTGAACCCTGGATCTGTTCCGGAAAATCGGTGCAATTGGTTGGTAATGTCACTGGTGGTACACTTCCCTATCAATATTCATGGAAACCCTCGGCAGGTCTTAACGATACGACCATTATCAATCCTGTCGCATCACCAGTCACTACCACCGACTATATTTTCAGGGCTACAGGTGCCAATGGCTGCTCTTCGGGCGATACGCTCAGGGTAAATGTGGCAACACCGGTTCAGATCACTCTAACATTCACTGCTCCAGCATCGTGCAATTCGCCAACCGGAACAGCATCTGCAACGGTTATAGGTGGGAAACCCTTCACGAGAACAACTCCATATACTTATTTATGGGATTTCAGCCCGGTTAAAAACACGGCTGCTGTTACAGAATTATTGGCTGGCAGTTATACCGTAACAGTGTCCGACTCGTTGGACTGTATGGGACAGGCCACTGCGGTTCTTAGCGATCCGGGTAGCCCTGTAGTCACATTATTATTAAATACCGATACAATCTGTAGCGGCAGTTCAGCTACTGCAACAGCCTCCGGAGCAACTCAATACGAGTTTTTTGTTGATGGGATATCGAAAGGCGCCGCTTCAACAAATGCTGTTCTTACGCTATCGGGGTTAACTCCCGGAGTTTATTTGGTTTCGGCAATTGGGACCTAGTCTATCTGTAAAGGTGCTTCGGCTGTTCATCCTTTGACTGTTTTAGATGGTCAAATGATAGGAGGAAGCATAATTGGTGGTTCCTCGGTATGTTCAGGAAGCACCAGTGGTTTACTTACACTTTCTGGTTATACTGGTACGTTATTGAGATGGCAAAGTTCAGTAGCTCCATTCAGCTCATGGACAGATATTTCAAACACAGCAACTACTTTTACTTCAGGAGTATTGACACAAACAACCCAATTCAGGGCTGTTGTACAAAATGCAAGTTGTGGTATAGTGAATTCAGCCACTAAAACCGTAACATTAGATGTCGTTTCTGTTGTAGAAAGCGTCACGGGTGGTACAACGATTTGCTCGGGAAGTACCAGTGGTTTACTATCACTTTCAGGACAAGCAGGAACTATAGTAGAATGGCAAAGTTCTGTTTCACCGTTCAGTGACTGGACCGGTATTAGCAATACCACAACTACTTATACTTCCGGAGCGTTGACTGTAACCACTCAATTCAGAGCCATCGTTCAGAGCGGGAGTTGTGCAACTGCCAGCTCTGGCTCTACAAAAGTAACCGTTGAATCTCCATCCGTAGGCGGAAGTTTCACAGGTAGCACTTCAATTTGCTCGGGAAGTGCAAGCGGTTTAATTACACTATCAGGTTATACCGGCAAGGTAAAGAAATGGCAAAGCTCAGTTTCGCCTTTCAGCGCATGGACGGACATTTCAAACACGACAACTACTTATATGCCTGGGGTGCTGACTCAAACCACACTATTCAGAGCAGTTGTGCAGAACGGAAGCTGTGCAACCGCCAACTCAAATACGACAACTGTTCAAGTTAACTCTTTGCCGATCCCTACCATTACAGGTTCAGCCAATACTTGCGTCGGATGAAGCAATACCTATTCCACGGAAGTTGCCATGACTGGCTATACCTGGTCTGTTTCATCAGGTGGAACTATCACCGCCGGGGCTACTGCGAATACCATCACAGTAACCTGGAACGTAGCCGGTACTCAACAAGTGAATGTCAACTATACCAATATGAACGGATGTAGTGCTGCTTTCCCAACCGTGATGACAGTTATCGTAAATCCGTCACCTACTCCGCCAACTATCGTTGGTTCAGCATCTGTTTGCGCAGGAACTATCGGGATAACTTATACCACCGAAGCAGGTATGACCGGATATAAATGGATTGTTACATCAGGGGGTGTTATTACATCAGGCGCTTCAACCAATGCTATAAATGTAAACTGGAACACTCCCGGAACTCAAACAGTAACAGTTAACTATACCAATACCAGTGGTTGCACCGCTAAAGCTATCACTGTTAAGAATATAATAGTGAATCCATTGCCCGTGCCAACCATCTCTATACCGGATAATACCTGGATCGGGGCAAGTTATATTTATTCTACAGAAATAAACATGACAAGCTACAACTGGATCGTCTTAACCGGTGGAATAATTTCCTCAGAAACAGGTGCTAATATAGTCACTATTAAATGGTTAACGCTCGGTTGGCATACATTAAGTATCAATTATATCAATGAGAATGGCTGCACATCCGAAAATTCCACCATACATAAAATGAAAGTAATAAATCCCCCATTAAAAATAACAGAAGGAATTTCTCCGAATGGTGATGGTATAAATGACGTTTTGATATTCGATGGGATTGAGAACTACCCCGGTTCGAAACTAATTGTTTTCACTAGGGAAGGGAAGACTGTCTACGAAAGTGATGATTATCGAAACGACTGGGATGGAAAATTCCTTAACAACGAGTCGAAGGACCAGGTCACTGTTATTAGCGGAACTTATTACTACGTACTTCAGTTAGGTGGAACAAGCCGCACCATCAAGGGATATATATACATTGGCTATTAGCAATATGCAGTATAAATGAATGAAAAAAACCTGCAATAGTTCTTCTTGGGATAGGAATAGTTTTCAATTTATATGTAGGATTACAAAAATGCAGATTTGCTCAATGAGGCAACATATATAGGGTGCGAAACGCAAGTTCAAATCCTGTCACGATTGTAATCTTTAATGATGGCATAAAAATCATGGTTGGTCATATTGAAATAGTCGAGTCTGATCAGTTATTTATCAATCAGAAACGGATTGTTGAACACCATTTTATTTTCAGGACATAGATTTTGTAATTGCCAGATTCAGTAGACAAGAAAAGGGAAAGACCTTTCTCTTTCAACTCAAGGGCTGCATTCCGTGCATCACAGAAGCAGTATTTTGTAAACAATTCTTTAGAACCGTTGGTAACCTGCACTTCTAACTGCTTTTCCAATTCGTTCTCCGCTCTGCTGTCTGTCTCCGGAATTTTTATCAGATCTTTAATATCTGCTATGAGCAGCAGATTCCGGGTTATTTTTCTGTCGTTATCAGTCACCAGGATTACTGATCCTTTACCTGAATGCTTAACCTCCAAATTGAATAATATCAAGATATCATTGTACATAGTTTCGTTATCTATTCCTGACCACTGGTTCAGTAACCGAAATATTCCTTCAACCATTGATTTGAGGTCAAAACAAGTGGCATTGAATGTAAAGTCGGTTTGTTTGATCTGTTTTTTAGGTTCTTCCTGTTTTAGATAGCATTTCGGTTCCACTTACTGGATGAACTATTGCATCTTGTCCCAAACAGTATGAACCCTGCAAAGAACACATATAAATAAGCGAAAGAACTTTATTCAGGCCAAATTCATATTGTCCCCGTTTATATGCGATAATGTTGTGAATAAAATGCTATTTTCACTCTCAACCCTGGTGTTGATGTGTCCTGGAGTCAAACGTAGTGTTTTCTTTTTTATACGACTCTAATTAACAGTACATTATGTTGTATTATTGATAATAGCTATCATCAAGTCATCAATAAGTTATTAACAAATCATCAATAAATTATCAACATATGTTATTGAATATAATACTATTGTATATTTTTGTCATGTACCAAGCATAAAAAGTAGATTTTGAAAAAAGTAAAATTGAAATACTTGAAGACAAGTAAAAACATAATGAACAAAAAGGAATTTTTTGAAATATTAAATGAAATTCCTTTTGGTGTTTTGATAATGGCGGCAGACCAGACCATTTATTTTGCAAACAAAATGATTTTGAATTTGAGTGGCGATTATAGCTTAATGGGTAAGAAATGCAGCGATTCAATCTGTATGGATTCGGCTTGCAAATGCCCTCTTAAAGGCGCTTGCTTAAACGAAATTTCAAAACAAAAATTCTATACAACCGACAGACTAATCATTCCTGTTTTGAAGACCGTACAACAGGTAAAATTAAATCATACGCTTTATTACCTTGAAATAATCGTTGAAATATCAGAACAAGTCAACCAGGAAAATGAACTTCGGAGAAAAACGGAGGAATTAAAGAAAATAATCCGGCAAATAGCTATTAATGAGCATCATGCAATAAAGGAATCAGAAAAATTCGAATTGTTGTTTGAGGCCGGAAATGACGCTTTATACCTCAACGATTTAAATAGAAATTTCCTGAAGGTGAATCAAATTGCCGGTGAACATTTAGGCTATTCCAAACAAGAGTTCGCTGCAATGAATATTAGGGATATAGATTCACCCAATTATGCTGCGATGAAAGTCGAAAACTTAAAAAAAATGAACAAGGGGGAACAAATATCCTTCGAGATGATTCATGTCACAAGAACCGGCAATCAAATACCTGTAGAGATTATCTCAAGGATGATCGATTTCGATGGAGATAAAGTTATTCTAAGTACCGTCAGGGACATTACCATCAGGAAGGTGCACGAAGAACAATTGTTGGACGTCAAAAGGATAGCGGAAGAAAACGAAGCAGAACTTAAGGTTATTTTTGACAAGGCTCCTTCCACCATCCTCCTTTTTGACCAGGATTCAAGGATCTTAAGAATCAATCAAAAAGGAATTTTAGAGTTTAAAGTTGACGAGAACAAAGTCCTCCATGAGCGAATTGGAAATGTGATTAATTGTACAAGCACGGTTAACGGGACGGTAAAATGTGGATTCAACAGCGCTTGCAAAAAATGCAAGCTTGCCAGTATTATCGATCAAACCATCAGTAATGGGAAGGAATTTACAAAGATAGAGGTTACATTGATTATTAAAATTGATGAAGTAAATGAGGAAAAAATAGTTTTGATATCCACTTCAAGTTTGATGAAAAACGGTAAGAAAGTTTTTCTAGCTACCATCGACGACATTACTTCAAGAAAAAAAATGGAGCAGGACTTGATTGCTGCAAAGGAAAAGGCAGAGGAATCTGAACGACTGAAATCAGCTTTTCTGGACAATATCAGTCACGAAATCAGAACTCCCTTGACCGGGATACTTGGTTTTATCAATTTCTTTGAAGAAGAGCTCTCTATAGAACAGAAAACAGAATACCTGAAAATTATCAACAAGAGTAGCGATCGCCTTTTGAATACGATAAATGACATTATTGAGATCTCCAGACTGAATTCCGGAATCTCCATAAAAAAGATCGAAACTTTTGATATCCGGAAATCTTTAAACGCCTTTCTTAATGATAATAATTTACGGTACGGTAATTTAGAGATTGTTTTTTCGTTGGTGATCGATAGTAAACTCGATGATTTATGGATTCAAACTGATCATTCCAAACTATTCATAATCATCAAAAACTTATTGGATAATGCCTATAAGTTTACGAATAAAGGATCGATCAATTTAACAATAAAAATACAGAAAAACAGTTTACTAGTGATTGTTAAAGATACAGGAATAGGCATTGCGCCGGCCTATCATGAACAAATATTTGAAGCATTTCGGCAGTTGGATTCCAATTCGAGCAAAGCATATCAGGGGAATGGCCTTGGTTTGACCATTGCTAGAAAATATGTTAATTATTTAGGCGGCAAAATCGGGCTGGAATCGGAACCAGGTAAAGGTGCCACTTTCTATTTCGTTTTACCTGAAGTTGTGAATTCTAAAATGACCAAAACAGAAAAAAAATCGACAAATATTGTCCACAAGGAAAAAGGGTTAATTGGCAAAACAATATTGATCGCGGAAGATGAGAATACAAATTTTATGTATCTAAAAGCTGTATTATCAAAATCATGCTATACTTTGGTTCATGCCGTAAATGGTTACGAGGCAGTTGAAATATGCAAGTCAACCGATAAACTGGATTTGGTCATTATGGACTTGAAGATGCCGGTCATGGATGGAATTGAAGCTTCCAGAAAAATCAAGGAGATGAGGAAAAACCTTCCAATTATTGCTCATTCGGCTTACGCTTTAAACGATGAAAAACAAGAGGCCCTGACCGCAGGTTGTATCGATTATTTACCAAAACCAGCAAAACCAAATCAATTACTCGAGATGATCTCAAAATACATCTCAGGGAATAATAATAATCAAACTTCAAATTCCGAATTTATGGTAAACAGTTATTTTCATTAAGCATGCAAGTACCAATTAAGCAATTTTCTTAATGGGTAAACATAGAAATAAACAATATATTTAAAGGTTGAAATACTGCATGACTATAACAGCAAAATCAAAAATGAATTTACTTTTAGTGGAAGATGATCTGGAAATTGGGAACTGGATTTAAAAAGGCACGATTCATTGGATAGCTTCGAATCGTTCAACTGGGCAGGCGACAGTGCACAAGCAACTAATTCATTAAGTCTCTCCAAACCTGACATTGTCCTTCTGGACTTGAAACTACCTAATGAAAGGGAAGAAAAAGAATACCAAACCATCATTCAATCCTCGTTTGACGGTTTTTGGGTTTGCGATATGAAGGGAAAACTGTTGGAGATGAACCAGGCATTTTGCGAAATCGTCGGATACTCTGAAGAAGAATTGCTCAAAATGAAGATTTCTGATTTTGGGGTCATCGAAAATCCTGAAAATACAGCCAATCATTTTCTGAAAATAATTAAAAACCGGTATTGATCGGTTTGAAACGAAACACCGAAGAAAAGATGGTAGCTGCTATTAAAACATGGTTCATAAAAATAAATCCAAATTAATTAATTCCTTTTGTTTTTTGATTTAATGATGCACTACTCTTGTTTTCCATAGTCAAAAAGTCTCAATTAGCTTGCTATTGAGGCCCAGTCTTCACACGAAATTGAAATAAGCAAACAAGGTATTGACAAATGTTTTAATTACCAGGTAGTAAGCTTTCTGAAACAGTTCATCGAAAGACAATATTGCGGTCAGGATAATGGTCAGTTTTATCACGTATGCCAAAACATATTCAAAAGGGTGGTCTTAATAGACTCGACTCAGTTTGAGTTCAAGGAGCAGTATTGCGAATATGTTCCAGATTCGTTTGGAGCTGTCTCCAAGTTATACATATAATTTTGTCGTCAGTAATAAAGATTAACACCTAAGAAACCATCTCAATTGAAAACGCTCATATTTTATAAATCAATCCCGTTTAATTCATGAATAAATTTAGCAAGATCAGCATCCTTATCAGCTCCTAATTTCTTCTTCAATCGATACTTGCTTTTTCTAACACTCTCAGGTGAGATGCCAAGCATAACAGCTATTTGACTGGTATTTAGATTAATAAAAATAGCAGCTATGATAATAACATCTTGTTGTTTCAATTGAGGAAACCGTATAAATAAATTTGAGGCTAAATTAGGATAGGTTTGATTAATTTTTAGTTGAAAAGCAGTCAGGCTATTTGATAAAGCTGATTTTTTCTGGATTTTATACCTAAGATCAATTAGTACTCGTCTTTGCTCTTCTGAAATTCCTTTTTTATGAAGTTCTTCGGACAATTGTTTCGCGATGTCGTGTAAAGCAGTATTCGTTTCAATTGAGCGAAGTGCCTCATGCATTAGTTGTGCTTCTTTCTCATTTAATTGACCAACAACGTCGGCATTTATTGCAGATATGTCATAAATAACAGTTTTTTGATTTTCAATCTGCATTTTAAATTCTAAAGTTCTATTATCCAGTTCATTTTCAATCTTTTCGATCTGCGATTTTATTCGTAGCTCAACTGACCTGTGTTTAGATAACCTTATTTCGATTGCCTTAAATAGTTCATGTATCGTGAAAGGCTTAATCAGATAATCATCGGCGCCCAATTCCATGCCCGACCTGAAATTTTCTCGGTCAGCTAAAGCTGTAATGAATATGAAAGGAAATCGAAGTTCTCCCTCATTTGATTTTAACAATTGTAATACTTTATAGCCATCTATGCCAGGCATGATAATATCGCATAAGATAAGATCAGGCAAATGTTTATTGGCCATCTGTATTCCTGTATGACCATCGCATGCATTTATCACTTCAAATCCCTCTAATTCTAAAGCATCGGAAATATCTTCTCTTAATTGATCGGTGTCTTCTATAATCAGGATTTTAGTCATTTGTGTTTTAATATTTTAAAGTTATGTTAATTATATAATTGCAGATAGTTTTAGAATTCTGAATATTTTACATCCGTTCAAAGATAAGTTTAATCCATCAATTTTCAGGGTTAAAACTATATGTAGAGATTAATTCGAGCGGAAAATGTAAAATAAACGTTGATCCTTTAATAATATTGTTTGAACAAGAAACTGTCCCACCATGCAATAATAATGATTCACGGACAATACTTAATCCAAGACCATCTCCTTGAATTGCAGCAGTATTACTTGCTCTGTAAAAAGGTTTAAATAGATGCTTAAGATCTTTATCCGGAATTCCAATCCCTTTATCCTGAACCATGAATAACAATTCATCTTTTACAAGATTTAATTCAACATTTACCAAAGAATTTTCAGGAGAATATTTCAATGCATTTGACATTAAGTTATTAATTGATTGTATTATAAGTAGTTTATCGACTTTAACAATTAAAGTTTTGAAGGAAGAAATAAACTTAATTCGATCTTTTTGCAATTCACCTGAATTAAATCCATCAGTAATACGAATACATATGGCAATTATATCTACATTTTCTGGATTGAACCTAACATTTCCTTCCTGCATTTTGGATAGTTGTAATACATGGTTCACAATATCTGTCAAATGAAGTACATGGTTTTTAATCTTAATTATCCTTGCTAATATTTGATTAAGGTTCATCTTTTGATTGTATGAAATCAATGTGTCGCTAATCATAAGAATTGAAGCAAGTGGCGTTCTAAACTCGTGCGAAGTTGTAGCTATAAGACTCGATTTCAGTTCATTAAGTTCTCTTTCTCTTACTATCCCAATTTCTAATTGCTCTTCATAGAGTTTCTGATTTGTAATATCTTTATGTGTTCCAATAATTCGCAAAGGTTTTCCCTCCGTTGTTAAATCCACTATTTTGCCCCGATCTAGTATCCATATATAGTTTTCATCTTTACAACGCATCCGGTACTCGCTATGATATATTTCAACCACACCATTAATATACTTATTCAAATTATCAAGACACATTCTTATGTCATCTGGATGCACTAGTTTTTTCCATTCTGACAACTTATTTTCGACTTCCAGAGCAGAATAACCCAACATGTGCTTCCATTGATCAGCGAAGAATATTTCATTGGTTATCAGATTCCAGTCCCAAGCACCTTCGCCAGATACCTCTAACGCGAAATGCCACCGCTCTTCACTCATTTTCAATGCGACTTCCATTTCTTTACGAATGGTAATATCTAGCATAATCGCTATAAAACTTGTAATTTCGCCTGCAGGGTTCAATATAGGTGTTATTGTCAATTCTTCAGGATAAATATTTCCGTCTTTCCTTTTGTTGATCAATTCGCTACTATAAATCTTTCCGTTAAGGATTGTATTCCACATGTTTTGGTAAAATGCTCTGTCCTGTTTCCCTGATTTTACAAGTTGACCTTGGTTTTTCCCGAGAATTTCTGACATTGTGTACCCTGAGAGTCTAGAGAAGCTACTATTGGCCCATTGTATATTGCCGTCGATATCAGTAATAATAATAGCTAATGAAGATGCCTCAAAAGCTAAGCTTTGCATCTTAAGTTTCGATTCGGCCTCTTGTCGCGCTGTAATATCCCGGGAGATACAAAATATAGCATCCTTTTCATTCCACTTTCCTCTCGCAATTTTGGTTTCAACCGGTATTAAATTCCCATTTTTTGTTATAAGCGGTACTGGACAAATAGATAATTTACCGGTCAATATTTTGTTAAAAAAAGAAACGACTTTGTCATGTTGCTCCGGTGTATGAACTTCCAAAATCGACATTCGTTGTAATTCTTCTTGAGTATAGCCGAGACCTTTTTCAACATCCTTATTTACACTAATTATTTTTCCTTCTGCATCCAAAATAAACACGAAGTCATTAATTGTGTCAAATATCAATTGAAAATTTTTCTCACTCAACTTCAACGCAACTTCAGAATTAATCCGTGCAAGTGTTCCTCCGATTTGTGCTGCAATAATTTCTAGTGCGTACCTCGATTTATATTTAAATCGTTCTGATGCTTTTGACGCAAGAATAGCAGAGCCTATGATTTTCCCTTCATGTTTGATTGGAATTACGCCAAATTGCTTTAGATCTTTATTTTTTAAAGTCTCATAACCTTCAAATAATTCGTTATACAAACCATATATGGGCACTCCAGCATAAATGCTTTGCGAATATACTCGCTCTTTTACAGAATTCTGAATTGAACAAATAAATTCAGGAGAAAACCCTTCGTGTTTAGTAAGTTCAAGCTTTCCTTTATGCGGATTAATCAAGTAAATTCCAACGGCATGAATTTCCAGAATCTGAAGCATTGAATGAATAACATGGATTAAAGCCTGTTCAATGGTAGTCGTAACTCCGAGTTCAAATCCCAAATCGCGTTGAATGGTCAAATACTTTTGATGCAATTTATTTGTTTTTTCTCTTTCAGTTTCATCTATGAAAATTAATAGCGTACCACATCTTACGCCTTTACTATCAAAATACGGTAGACTTGAAATGTTTAAAATTTTATTTTCCCCTTTTTGAGTTAAAATTTCAACTTCGATACTTTTTTCTTCTTCTTTTTCCCAATAATCTGTTTTGTCGGGAATAACCCTAAGTTGATCAGAATTTATTAACTCTTTTAATTTCCGATTTTTAAATTCTCCATCAGATCCCTCTAGAATTAATTCTCCGGCGGGATTGATATAGATAATAGACTCATTTAGGTTAACGATTACTACCCCTTCTTTTAGGCTTCTGAGAAGTACCTGATTGTTCACATCACTTTCGGGGATATGAGATGAATTTTTTATTGGAGTAAAGATGTCTGCCATCTTATGAACGATGCATTCAGCTCTATTTGATGACAAAATCCCTTCAATTTGTATGGTTACAGGAACATTAAAAGGTATATTGAGAGTAACTTCCCTCCGAACCGTTGTCGGAAACTTGAAAACATTTGTCATGAAGTCTTCGAAATCAGGCAACGAGTTTACAGTGAGGAAATCAATAAATCGCTTACTTTTTAGTTGCTCGATCTGCCTTCCTAGAAAAATAGAGGCACTTGAATCTATCTCAAGAATAATTCCTTCACAGCTAAGGGTGAGCCTCCCTGAATATTTGCTTTGAAAATTGACATTTTCTTGTAATTGATCTTTTAAAAGCTTATTCTCTATGATTAATTCTTTATTATTCCATTCCAATTCACGCTGCTGTGCTTTTAATTCATCGATGAATATCTTGCATTCTTCAAGCGAATTTGGGAAATCGATTATATTCAATTCTTTCCTTTTTTTCATAAAAAAAATCACCTTCTGAATCTTTACAAAACAATTCAGAAATTTATAAATGTTTGTAATTATGTATTTTATAACAAAAATATATAATTTTTTTTTAAAAAACAATGATGCCAGATTGTTCAAGGGTGTCTTATTGACAAGAACCGGCCATTTATGACTCTAGTATTTTTTAAGAAATTGTTTTAGTTTAATATGAGTATTCAGATCAATCCTATCCAAATGTTTAAGGTCATATTCCACGAAATGGTAACCAGATAAGTTTTTCAAATTGAGAAGATTTTTTTACTAAATCATATACTTAAACAAAATGAACTAAACCACTACATACGGACGAAGTATTGTTGCCAAAAAAGCAAAAGCAAGATATACCACACGTAACTTTAGAATTACCAGAAAGAGATTTAGGAATAATATGAATTCTAATGCTAGTCGCTGACTGTATGAAATACATAATGCAGTTTTCGATTTTAAAATTGCTATACGCATATAATGAAATGCTTAGCCATGTAAATTGACTGAAATTCAATCTATATATTGTATTTTATTTCCTGCTGTCCATGTTTTGTCCATGCCCGATTTATCTGACTCACATATTTTTTACTCAATATTGCACTATAAAATTGTGCAGTAAATATATGATGGGAGTCAATTGGCGTAGCCATGTTAAAGTTAATAATGCTGTTGGAAATTTGAACTTATTTTTTGCCTAATTTAAAAAAGGATGAATTACATCAATACGAAAAAAGAATATCATTGGCATGCTGTATATTTGAGATACAGAACTGAAAAGAAAGTGTATCAAGAATTTCTGAACAAGGGTATTGAATGTTATCTTCCACAAAGAATATTAAAACGGATCTGGAGCGATCGAATTAAAATTATCTATGAGCCAATTTTTACAAGCTATATCTTTGTGAGAATTAGTGCGTCAGAATACTATGATGTATTGGTAACCAATGGTGTTTTAAAGTACGTTTGTATTGGGAACAAACCTGCTATCGTATCAGACTCTCAAATCGACCTTTTGAAACTTTTTGTTGAACAGCTTAATGACAAAATCGAAGTTTCTGGTGAACGAATAAAAAAAGGAAATTTTGTGAAAATTATCACTGGTCCCCTAAAAGATGTTATTGGCGAAGTTATAGATTTACATGGAAAGCGTTACCTAATACTTCGTTTTGAACAGCTGGGTTATACAATGCAAGTGGATCTTGGTCAGAATGAAGTCGAGATTTTGTCCGATAAGACCTTAATGCGATTTACAGCATGATTGTGAAAAGTATTAAACAAAACTCATAAGCGTTTTTTTACAGGAAAATAGATTGCGTCTTTATCTTAATTAACAGACTCAGACATCTGGCGCGTTGGTGTATTCAAAAAGCAATTTATTCCAATATTAAAATCCAAGATTGAATTTTAATTGTACACGTCTCCGTGAATTAATACTTTATCATTCCTGCTTCCAATCGAATATCAATCCAACTGAATTTCAATATTTCATGCTTTTTAATGAACATTTAAATGTTCATCAAAAAGCAAACTATCTAGTATTTTGAAACAAAAAGACAATCATTCAATAAGAATGCTTCAAGGTTTAATCACCTCAAAGACCAGAATACGGCTTTTGTTTATGTTCTTTTTAAATAAAGAGAACATTAGCTATTTGCGCGAATTGGAACATGTGTTGAATGATTCGGCCAATTCCATACGTATTGAACTATTAAAACTTGAAGAATTGCATCTGTTAATAAGCTTTAAGTTAGGGAACAGAAAATTTTATCAGGCAAATACTTCGCATGTTTTCTTTCCGGATATACGTAACCTGCTACTTAAAGATATAGGATTTGATTCAATTAAATATTTGTTGCAACGGGATATATCTGGCTTGTATGAAATCTACGTGATTGGGAATTATGCCCGAGGAATTACCTCAAACATCGTCGAACTTGTGCTAATAGGCCAAGAGTTAGACAATAACCAAATCAATACGACTCTTGTGGAAATTGAACTAGAAGTGGGAAAGAAAATACAATTCATTACCATGCAAAACCTAGAGTTCAAAAGCCTTCTTAAACCTTCAAATATGTTTAAGATCTAATTATCGCAGAGGGCTTTACCTGGAAAATACGTAATACAAGCCTTATATGGGCATAAAAAGACAACACTAATATGAACCGAAATCTGAAACTTATATTTATTCTTTTAATGGGAACGATGTTTTCGTGCCGAAGCAGCAAAGATTTAATTTATTTAAAAAATGCGGCGAGCAATGTACCGATCCCCAGATTAGCCATACAATCGACCGAACATATCATTAAGTCAGGTGATATTCTTTATATCAGCATCAAGACAATGAATGCCCAAGTAAATGCGTTGTTTAATCCGGAGTCGAATATGGAAACCACCATAGGTATGGGATTTCAAAAGTACACAACACCTAGCGGCGCCTATCTCTATGGGTTTGAAATCGATTCTGATGGCTCAATCAATCTGCCTATGATGGGCAAGATTCATGTTGTCGGAGTTTCCGTCTTCCAGTCGGAACAAATTGTTCAGAAAAAAGCGAATGAGTTTATCAACGACGCGATCGTTAAAGTGAAACTGCTGAATTTTAAAATTACGGTAACAGGCGAAGTCAGGAATCCCGGAGTATATTACAATTATAACAATTCTATTACTGTAATCGAAGCATTGGCTATGGCTAATGGGAATACCGATTATGCAACCATAAAAAAGGTCATGGTAATCAGGCCTGGAACGATCGAAAATAATTCCTATTTTCTCGACCTAAGTTCTATCGATATCTTCTCGTCCGAAGCATTTTACTTACAGCCCAATGATTACGTTATCGTACAGCCGGACAAGCACAAAAATTTCCAATTAAACAGCCAGGCCTACTCATTGACATTTTCGTCAATTTCGATACTTCTGGCGGTATTGGGATTTGTACTCAAATAGAAAAAATCACCAAACGTATTCTTCCTGAATGAATTGTCTGTTCGTGTTTCAGTAAGACAATGAATTATTATTCAGGTAATGTTGAAATATATTTTTCATAACAGCATCTCACATATCCTCAAAGTATTTATCCAGTTCCGGAGTTTAGAAAAATAATTTATTTATATATCATTAACCAAGCATAATGAAGAATTTGGATTACAATATTGAACCAATAGAGCAGGAAGGAAATCCAGATATAAGGAAAATAATATACCTTTTGCTCCGACAATGGCATTGGTTTTTACTATTTGGGGCACTTGGACTTTGCGGGGCATTTGCCTATACCCGGCTAACCAAACCCAGCTATTCGGTGAACTGCTCCATACTGATTCCTGAAAAATCCTATGGAATGGATATGAAGGATTTATTCGAAGGCTCCCTGATGAGTCAGAATAACACCAAGATCAACAACCAGATCGAAATTCTTAAATCATCGTTCACCATCAACAAAACCCTGCTTAACCTCAATTGGCGCACCGTATGGTTTAAAAAGAATACGTTTCTATGGAGCGGAATTTACCACAAGGAACCTTTTGAGGTAAAGGAACCTCAGGATTTTACAAATCCGTCAGGCATCCGGATTTACATTACCCCCATCAGCCAGAATAACTATTCGATCTCTGTCTCCGGAACAATAAGTCAAGATGGAACCGATACCGATGTGAACTTTGAGGCTCAGGGTGAATATGGAAAACCTTTCCGGAATGAACAGTTTAATTTCACGATCCTGAAAAAGGTCACCAATAATGAGATTAGTCAGGATAAGTACTACTTCGTTTTTAACGACATGAAGCAGATGGTTCTTGCCTATCAGACAAAATTGAATGCCTCTGTGAAGGATGCAGACAGCGATATTGTGCTTTGCACTTTGAACGGCGAAGAACCGCTCAGAGAAGGTGATTTTCTGAATGAACTGATTCGTGTTTACATCGATCAGAAAATGAGTCTTCAAAATGAAGGGCAGCGGCGTTCACTTGATTTCATCGATACCCAGCTTACTGGAATCTCTGATTCACTCGATATTGCTGGTACAAAGTTCACCGAATTCCGTTCCAAAAACGACATCATTGATTTGGGTGCCGAAGGTACAATGGTGATGAATAACCTGAAAGACATTGAAACTGAGCGGGCAAAAAGCCAGATCCAACTCGATTATTTCCGGAATGTTCTTTTGTACCTCGAAAAATCAGCTGATCTGACCAAAATCGTTTCTCCTTCGGTGGTAGGAATCGAAGATGCTTCGCTTAATATGCTGGTTGTTAATCTGGGCGAACTATTCAACCGAAGGCAGATCCTTTCCTTCACTGCAAAACCAAACAATCCGACACTTTTGCTACTCGATAAGGAGTTGATGCAAACCCGTACCCGACTCAACGAAAACCTGCGCAATCTGATCGAAAATGCCACCAAATCGATCAACAGCATGAAGGACAGGCAATCACGAATCAGTAGCCAACTCAGTAAGCTGCCCGAGAAAGAACAACAGATGATTAACATTCAGCGGCAATTTAATCTTACGAACGAAATTTACACTTTCCTGCTGCAAAAAAGAGCTGAAACCAACATCGCCCTGGCTTCAAGTATCTCGAATGTACAGATTATAGAAAATGCTAGACCCGAAACAGCTGTACGGATTGGTCTAACCAACAAAATGATTTTTCCGATCGGGCTTATTCTTGGACTATCTTTACCTGCCATTTGTATTCTGCTGGTAAACTTCTTCGATAACCGCATCCTCACTCAGGAAGATGTCGAAAACAATACACAAATCCCTATTGTAGGAAACATCATGCATAGTATCCTCGGGACTGAATTAGCGGTATTTAATGATCGAAAATCGAACCTTGCTGAATCGTTTCGTGACCTTCGTACCAACCTCGGGTTTATGCTTACCGGTGAAGGCGCTAAGGTAATCTCAATTCTTTCGACTAATCATGGCGAAGGAAAATCATACAACTCGACCAATCTGGCTACCATTCTGGCCATGAACGATAATAAGGTGTTACTTATTGGTTCGGACATGCGTAATCCAAAACTGCATCATACATTCGAAATCGACAATAAAAAGGGACTGAGCACCTACCTAATTGGTTACGACACATTCGAAGAAGTGGTCTGTTCCACAAAAATCGAAAATCTGGACATCCTCCCTGCCGGACCTATACCGCCAAATCCTTCTGAAATACTGTGTAAGCCGGCCATGAAAATGCTGATTGAAATCGCTCGCAGTAAATACGACTACATCATTCTCGACAATGCCCCGACGGCTTTGGTGACAGACGGAATCATTGTAAGCCGTATTTCAGATCTGAATATTTTTATTCTTCGGTATGGATATTCACATAAACATCAGCTGGAGATGATCAATCAGTATGCCGAAACGAAGAAAGTAAGCAACGTTGCCATTGTGGTAAACGATATTAAAGCTAATTCGTTTGGAAACAGTTATTACAAATATTACCAGTACGAAGCCTATAAAAAATCGTATTATGCTGATGAAAATAAGGAACCGAATAAACTTCGGAAGAAGAAGATGATGAAAGCCAAAGCATCTTAAAATCAATTTGAATACTTATTATTTGCAATTTGAACTCAATAGGAGTCGCGTAGCATCTTTGGTAACCCTGGATAAATACCTGGAATACCGGGTAAAATATCTATAGCCCGGGCAAACGAATAAGACAACTCATCCGCGAGAAAGCTCTTTTTAAGGAAAACCCTCCTTTCTGACGGAATTACATCGGTATATAAAAGTGTTATTCGATATGAATTAATAGTTCAATCTTATAAGACATTATTTAATATAATAACATCATAAAAAAGCAGAGTTATGGAATCATTCAATGTTAAAGTAATAAACCCGAAAGCAAAAAGTATTTTAAAAGGCTTGGTTGATCTGAATATGATTAAGATACAGGAAGTTGAATCCACGAACAAATTTTCGGATTTTATGAATAAATTCCGAAAAAATATCTTGAACATTCTTCCCTTTTGACGAAATTATGAAAAATGTGATATCGTCAGAAAAAAATAAGTTAGGGATAGCAAATAAGAAGTTGCTTCAATTGACTCTACTATAAAATTTTTCAATTACTTAAGAACGATATAACGGAATTGAACACATTTATTTCCTTGACCGTAGGGAGGTTTCTTTTAATTCAAAAAAATATGAAAATCCATTTGAGTACCTAATTATTGACCCGAAGGTGCCAAATTATGTATAGCTGGGAAAAAGTGTACTACTCAACAGTAACAGCAAAGCGGATTGAATTTAATTCTAATGATATCCAACTGATTCATAACTATCTTCATTTTTAGTTCTTTCCGCGCACTTTACGCTTGGTTATTTAAAATTCAAGGCTGGCTCAAAAGTGAATTAAGATTTCAATTAACACTTTCAAATTGAAAGTAAAGTCACCTTTATTACCACTAATCCCTCGTTGGTATTTTAAAGCCGACCTTTCAGAAAAGGTTTGGAAGGGTGAAATGAAGGTGAATTTACAAATTGAAAATTTCATTTACTGAATCTTGACTTTTGATATCGCCTTATCTGACATTAAAAAGGATAATTACAAAAATAAAATCTCCATTTTTCTTTCAACTTTTAATTGGTCATTCATATGAATAACGCTAGCGCTCTATTAGAAAAAATTAATGCAAATGCCGAAATTGTTGGAATTATTGGTCTGGGTTATGTCGGACTCCCCCTTGCGGTGGGTTTTGCCCAGGCAGGAATAAAAGTCATTGGCTTCGACAAGTCTTCTGATAAGGTTGACAAAATTAATAGTGGAGAAAATTATATTAAAGACATTCGTGATGTGGTATTACGCGAAGTTGTTGAAAACATTACCTTTTGTGCCACTACCGATTTTACGAGAATTAAAGAATGTGATGCCTTGTTGATATGTGTACCCACCCCGCTCGATAAGTTCCGGAAACCGGATATGAGTTTCATTGAAACTGCTTGTGTGGCTATTGGTCAAAACATGAAACCCGGTACTTTTATTAGTCTCGAAAGCACCACCTACCCTACAACTACGGAAGATTTCATGTTGCCCATTATTAATAAAGAATCCGGACTGCAACATGGAAAGGATTTTTGGCTGGCATATTCTCCGGAGAGGGTTGACCCGGGAAATGTGAGTTTCCATACAAAGAATACACCCAAAGTATTAGGAGCTATTACTATAGAAGGTTTGGAAATTGGGAAAAAAATTTATTCAAAAGCTATTGATCATCTTCATTTGGTAAGCTCACCCAAGGTGGCCGAAATGGTAAAAATTTTGGAGAACACCTACCGTTTGGTTAACATCAGTTTGATTAACGAACTGGCGCTGCTCTCCGGCAAAATGGGAATTGATATCTGGGAAGTGATTGAGGCGGCCAAAACCAAACCTTTTGGGTTTCAGGCATTTTATCCTGGCCCCGGTATTGGTGGACATTGCATTCCTCTCGATCCGTTTTACCTCGAACATATTGCAAAGAAGTACGATTTCGATCTAAGCATGATTCATGCAGCGGGACATATTAACATGCGGATGCCCCACTACATGTATATTAAAATTGCGACAGCTTTAAATAGCGTTAAAAAAGCAGTCAATGGCAGTAAAATATTATTTTTGGGCATAGCTTATAAACCAAACATTGATGACGCACGCGAATCTCCAGCTTTGGAAATCATGGATGTTGTGGCTAAAAAGGGGGGCGATGTTGCATTCAACGATCCACATATATCAAATATAAACACTCATGGAGGCAAAAGTTTGAATTCTGTTGAACTTTCTGTAGAAACCCTGACTGCGGCAGACATAGTAGTGATAACCACTAATCATGCAGCTTATAAGTCCGATTTTATTTTCGAGCATGCACCATTAATCGTAGATCTCCGAAATATGATCCACGTGAAATCTGATAAATTGTATAAACTATAAAGCCAATGCCTGCGAATAAAGTGCCCTTGCAAATCCGATAAAAGAGGATAGGACATTTTTTTAACATAGTTATCAAATTAGAATTAAACAATGAATGTACAAATGGTTGACTTAAAAGGTCAATACAACAAAATACAATACGAAATCGATCAGGCCGTTTTGCAAACGATTCGAAATGCTGCATTTATCAATGGACCTGAAGTAAAAATATTTCAGAAAAAACTAGAAGATTTTACGGGTTCGAACTATGTAATTCCTTGTGCCAATGGAACAGATGCTTTACAAATTGCATTAATGGCGCTTGATCTGACCGCTGGCGACGAAATTATTGTGCCCGCATTTACTTATGTGGCCACGGCTGAAGTAATTGCTTTGCTTGGACTGGTTCCTGTAATGGTTGATGTTGATGCCCGTACATTTAACATCGATCCGAAACAGATTGAAAAAGCAATTACCCCCAAGACAAAAGCCATTGTACCGGTCCATTTATTTGGTCAGAGTTCGGATATGGAACCGATAATGGAGTTAGCAGTGAAATATAAACTTTGGGTAATTGAAGATAATGCCCAATCGCTCGGTTCAGCTTGTACGTTTAAAAATGGAATGATCCGGAAAACAGGAACTATAGGACATATTGGATGCACATCATTTTTCCCAACAAAAAATCTGGGTTGCTATGGCGATGGAGGAGCTATTACAACTGATGATGAGAACCTCGCGGTTAAAATCAGGATGATTGCCAATCATGGCCAAAAAATCAAATACCATCATTCTGTTATTGGATGCAATTCAAGATTAGACACCGTTCAGGCTGCAGTATTAAATGTCAAGCTAAATTATTTGAATGAACACCTTAAAGCCAGAGAAAAAGCGGCAAGCTATTATACCGAAGCATTAAAAGATTGGCCCTTTGCACATATCCCTGAAACAAACGACAATGTATTCCATACCTACAACCAATATACATTAATCGTTAAAGACGGGCTTCGGGACAAGTTAAAAGATTTTCTTGCCGAACGAAAAATCCCAACAATGATTTATTATCCATTGCCCCTATATCATCAGGACGCGTTTAAAAGATATGCCAAAAGTGGTTATTCCCTGACTAATACCGAAAACCTATGTAAGTCAGTTTTATCTATTCCAATTCATACGGAACTAAGTGAAGAAATTCAATCTTATATCATTTCCAATATAATTGAATTTAATCCCCAATAATATGAACAAACAAATCTATTTTGTCCACGAAACGGCCTTGATCGACGAAGGTAGCACCATAGGTGAAGGTACTAAAATCTGGCATTTTTCGCACCTCATGTCTGGGTGTCTTTTAGGCAAGAATTGTAATATCGGCCAAAACGTGGTGATCTCGCCTGAAGTTAAACTTGGGAACAATGTAAAAGTCCAGAACAATGTATCCGTTTACACCGGGGTTACCTGCGATGACGATGTTTTTTTAGGTCCTTCCTGTGTTTTTACCAATGTAACCAATCCCAGAAGTGCTGTTAACCGTCGTGGCCAATATGCAAAAACGCATGTCGGGAAAGGTGCTACCATTGGTGCCAATGCAACGATTGTTTGCGGAAACAACATTGGCAAATATGCTTTTGTTGGCGCAGGAGCTGTCATCACCAAAGAAATCCCCAATTATTCACTTTGGGTGGGTAATCCGGCAAAACAAATCGGTTGGATGAGCGAATGTGGATACAAACTTATTTTCAATGATATAGGAAAAGCCTGGTGCCCGGAGAGCGGGGACGAGTATGAATTGAAAGACGAAAAGGTTTCCAGACAGATTTAGTAGGCAGAGCATAAGATTGACATTTCCATCGTCCTCGTGGAACCTTGCACCCAACAAATTTTAGAGTACGACTATCCGAGGGAAGAATGACCGAAGGGAACTTAACCTATCAGCAGAATATAAATTAAAAAATAAAAATGAAAAACTTCGCACTCATTGGCGCAGCTGGATACATTGCCCCACGCCACCTGAAAGCCATAAAAGACACTGGAAACGAATTAATCGCTGCTTTTGACCCATATGATGGAGTTGGCATATTGGATAGCTACTTCCCAAATGCGGATTTTTTTACTGAGTTTGAGCGTTTCGACAGGCACATAGATAAGATTAAAAGAAATGGGATAGATCTGGATTATGTGAGTATCTGTTCTCCCAACTTTCTCCACGACTCACACATTCGTTTTGGACTTCGCAACGGAGCCGATGTGATATGCGAAAAACCCATCGTTTTGAATCCCTGGAACATCGATGCATTGCAGGAGATTGAAAAAGAGACAGGAAAAAACATATACAACATATTACAATTGCGTCTGCACCCCAGTGTGATAGCCTTAAAAGAGAAAATCGACAAAGGCGAACCAGGTAAAATTTACGATGTCGACCTCTCCTACCTCACCTCACGTGGACATTGGTATTATACAAGCTGGAAAGGCGATGCAACCAAATCAGGCGGAGTAGCCACAAACATCGGGGTTCATTTTTTTGATATGCTTACCTGGATTTTTGGAGACATAAAAGAAAATATTGTTCATTTACACGAACACGACCGTGCAGCCGGTTTCCTGCAGCTTGAAAAAGCCAGAGTGCGATGGTTTCTAAGCATAAACTACGATACTATTCCTGAAGCTGCAAAAAAAGAAGGCAAGCGCACCTTTCGATCAATTTCCATAGAAGGCGATGAGTTTGAATTTAGTGGTGGATTTACAGAATTGCATACAAAAAGTTACGAACATATTCTTGGCAATAATGGCTTTAGAATTGGCGAAACAACAAAAGCTATAAATGCAGTTCACGATATAAGACATTCAAACCCTATTGGATTAAAAGGGGATTATCACCCGTTGGCAAAATTGCCACTTGCCAGGCACCCATTTTCAATTAATAAATAAAAAAGACAAATTGAAAAAATCGCAACCATTGTTGGCGCACGCCCACAGTTTATAAAAGCAGCCATACTTAGTCGATTAATCCGAAGTGTTGAATGGACATGAAGTTTTCTGAAACCATCATCAATACCGGGCAGCATTACGATACCAACATGGAAAGCAGCATGACTATTGTGGCTAAGAATGGATCGGCTAAAATCGGAGGACAATACATGAACGAAATGGAATACTGCTTCATGAACCGAAAAGCGTTTCTATATACCAATGACTTCAAAACAAATGGAACGATATTAAACAATTAAAAAGTAAAACGCTATGTTTAAAAATAAAACGCTTCTGATTACAGGTGGAACCGGTTCCTTCGGCAATGCTGTCCTTAATCGTTTTTTAGATACCGATATCAAAGAAATCCGCATTTTTTCACGAGATGAGAAAAAGCAGGATGATATGCGTCATCGCCTGAATAATCCCAAAGTAAAATTTTACATCGGTAGTGTTCGTGATAAACGCAGTGTGGACAATGTCGTCCGCGGTGTCGATTTTATCTTTCATGCAGCCGCATTAAAACAAGTACCATCCTGTGAGTTTTTCCCGATAGAAGCAGTAAATACCAATGTATTGGGAACTCAAAACGTATTGGATTCAGCCTTTGAATATGGCGTGAAACGCATGATTGTGCTAAGTACCGATAAGGCAGTTTATCCCATCAATGCGATGGGCATTTCCAAAGCGATGATGGAAAAGGTTATGCAGGCCAAAGCCCGGTCGATGGACCCTGACAGTAAAACGGTTTTTTGCGGAACACGATACGGCAATGTGATGGCATCGCGTGGTTCGGTAATTCCTTTGTTTGTCGAACAAATCAAGGCGGGTAAAGACATTACTGTAACCGATCCCAACATGACGAGGTTTATGATGACTTTGGAAGATGCTGTCGATCTGGTAATTTATGCATTCCAACACGGTGAAAATGGAGATATGTTTATTCAAAAATCGCCTGCGTCAACTATTGCTGATTTGGCCCGGGCATTGATCGAAATGTACCAGTCTGAAAGCAAAGTAAGGGTAATCGGAACCCGGCACGGTGAAAAATTGTATGAAACACTGGTGAACAGGGAAGAAATGGCAAAGGCATTCGATATGGGCAATTATTACAGGGTCCCTGCCGATAACCGTGGTTTGAATTATGACAGTTATTTCAGCGAAGGTGAAAAAAAGGTTTCTCTTATTGAGGATTATAATTCGCACAACACCCGCCGCCTGGATGTGGAAGGCACAAAAGAATTGTTACTAAAATTACCGATGATTCGACGGGATATATTGGGCGAAGATATGATACAATATCCGGATTAAAACCAAGAGAATAAAGATTGCAATGATACTACAGATGAATACTGATTTTTATAACTGCTTAGTCGTTTTCTTACCAGTACGACATGTTTTGGCATAGTGCACGATTAGTTTTGCACTATAAAATTTTTGGCTATGAACATATTGGAATTTGTTGAGAAATTTAAGGACGAGCTTACCTGTA
>Ga0209540_10000134_pt1 | contig 97281 bp, 91 predicted proteins | sample BarGraIncu01121A_FD_184501 | JGI IMG/M metagenome (GOLD analysis project Ga0209540, IMG submission 184501) | Arctic peat soil microbial communities from Barrow, Alaska - Barrow Graham LP Incubations 011-21A (SPAdes) (version 2) | ecosystem: Environmental > Terrestrial > Soil > Wetlands > Peat... | reverse complement strand
GGGGAGACTCTGCTTAAAAAAAGATTTCCCTGCCGTTTACAACCTGTTCTCCGCTTTTTTTAGCAGAGTCTCTTTGGCGAATTTATTCGGCAGAGGACTCTGCGCTACCATAAGATTTGATTTCAACCGAGTAAAGCAGAGTCCCCAAAAGCGGGGAGACTCTGCTTAAAAAAAATAAATCAGACTTGGAAACAGTGTTAATAATATTACTATTAATTTTATTATTTTCATTTTTAAAAAGTTTTAATTATTTAATAAAAATAACTTTAATAATTTGAGTAAATAAATTATCGTTTCGTGCTCGAATAAAATATATTCCGCTCGAAAGATTGCCGAAATCCAATTTTACCTCATAAAATCCGGGACTATTAATTTGCAACTGCTTTTTAAATATTACAGTACCTTTGGTATCAAATATTTCTAAATATGTTTCGGGATTCTTGTAAAGAATTTTATTGACCGCTAATTCAACTTTTAATTCTGAATTAAATGGGTTTGGGTAACATTTATTTATTTCGAATGACTCGGGAATTTCTGATGAAATTTGATTTATCCAAACGCCTCCTGTTGTAGTTTTATGTATTTTACCGCCGCCGCCACTAACATATCCATTTGAACTATTGAAAAAATACATACTCAACCCTTGGAATGGCGCTGAATATGTTAACCAATTTTGTCCTGAATTTGTCGTTTTCAGAAATGTCTGATATCCTGAAGAAAAGCCCGTATTAGCATCAATAAAAAAAACATCATATAATTCATAATTACATTCAAGAATATTAACCCAATTCGAACCACTATTTGTTGTTCGATATATTCCTGAATAATACCATGCATCAGAGCCCGCTACAAAACCAATATTTTCGGAGATAAATCTTATTGATCCAAATGAATAAGGGCCGATATAAGTCTGAACAAAATTATAACCTCCATTTGTGGTTTTATAAACTGCTCCGTCTTGCGCACATACGTAACCAGTATTAAGGCTTGTAAAGTATACTCCAAAAAGGTTTGATGGTAAATCAGCGGTTAGTATCCAGTTCAATCCACCATTAGTCGTTTTGCAAAAATAACCATACCTACCTGCAGCATATCCGGTATTTTCATCTATAAAATATAAAGCGTTATAGATTTGCGTTAGACTATAATATGGCGGTTCATAACCTTTCCAGTTAGCCCCTCCATTCGTCGTCTTATAAATATACAAATATCTACCGCTTACAAACCCCGTATTAGCATTTAAAAAAAATAATCCATAAACCTCATCTAAAGGATATGCAACCGAGTCAAATATTTTAAATTTATTCCAATTTAAACCTGCATTAATTGTCTTATAAAATACTGCGGAATCAGAAAAAGGACCTCCGCCTGCCGCAAAACCTGTATTTTCATTCACGAACTGAATTTTATTCAATTGCATCGTCGTATTTGTCTGATAAACAGTCCATTGTGAATATCCGGATATTGTCGTTATAAAAGTTATACAAACTAATGTAAATATTATTTTTTTCATGTCAAGATGTTTTTACTTTTAAACCCAGGTAAGTAATATAGGTTAATAAACATATAATAATCTTCTTAAAAATGTTATGATTAATATTAGTTCGAAGGTTTGTGATTAAATTATCTTTTGAATTCCTCATTTTCAAAAATTAATATTTAGAATAAAAAATTCTTAATATCACATCATCTATTCCCAAAGATTTGATAACTAACTATAATCTAATTAAACTTATTTCAAAAATAAAGTTTTATTTGACGAGGTTTTGAGTTAGATTTTACCGGTTCTCATATTTCTTTCGAAGCTTGAACTTGGAAGCAGGTAGTGGAAACATAAATAAATCTAAATCATTAATTTTTTTTCTATACTTTTCAAATTACTAAATTGAAATTAACGTATTAAATGAATAATTTTAAAACATATTATGAATACTCTTAATAAATCTTCAAAAATCTGGTTATTTATTCTCGCTGTATCAGCAATTTTTTGGCTGGGCGGGATTAATGTCAGAGCGTTGATAGGGAACGAACTTCTGAATTATGATGAATTTGCATTCAGGACAAGCATTCCCCCTGATGAAGAGAATATGATTTTTAAGATGATGTCCTATGCTTCAATTCTGATAATAATATCATATTTATTTGCATTCGTTTCCGCCGTATTTTTTGCGAAGAATTATAAAATAAGTCTTAAGCAAAATGGCTGGTACCTGATGTGTTTGATTTTATTTTTTATGTTCTCTCCGGTGGAATTTTATACTTATTTCCTTGATATAAAATTTATACTGTTATTTTATCAGAGACCAGTAAATCACGACGGACTTCTCAAAATCTTTGGTGAGCGTCTTGGATTTTTTAAAGGTGTACCATGGATTGCGTTACTATCTTACTATTCGATAATTTTTATAGTTATTTTTAAACCGCTAAGAAAAACAGAGAAAGAACTTATTGAAGATAAAAATAAGATTGATGAACAAGCTTATGAATATCATTTGCATGAAGAGGATGATATCGTCCATGATTAAAAATAATTTTCGCCTCAGGACTTGATATGCATAAAAGAGTCATTAAAAAAGCTCCTGTCGATGTTATAGATAAGAACAAGGACTTCCTTATCGAAGAGCTTCTTGAAGTTTTCCATAAAGTAAATTATACCGTCAGAATCGAAAAAGGTTTTTTTAAAGGCGGTTTCTGCCTCCTCCGCGAGCAAAAATTATTTCTCCTGAATAAAAATCTATCTCAGGATAAAAAGATTTTATTCCTCGTAAAAAATCTTGCAGAAATTGGTGTGGATGATATTTTTTTAAAACCGAACATCAGGGAAATGATCGATAATGAAAAGGGAAGTTGACTTTTGGATAAAATGAAAGTAATACTGGTCGGAACAGGCACATCGCAGGGTGTCCCTAATATCGGATGTAAATGCAAAACCTGTCTGTCAAAAAATCCTAAAAATAAAAGACTCCGGGTTTCGGCATATATTGAAGTTGATGGCTTAAAGATCCTTATTGATACCTCTATTGATTTCAGACAGCAGATGCTTAAATACAATATCGACGATATCGATGTGGTATTGTTTACACATCATCACGTTGACCATATACTTGGTATGGATGACCTCAGGCAGATAAATCAACGCCTCGATAAATTTATTGATATTTACGGGACTGAAATCACAATGGATGAAATCAAAATGACTTTCCGTTATGCTATGAATCCGAAACTTATAAGTTATAAGGCAGTTCCGCTTGTTCATTTCCATACACAGGAGAATAAAAAGTTTAAAATAAAAAATACGGAAATCACACCTGTTGAAGTAATGCACGGTAAATTAAAAATTTTCGGATACAGGATAAGAAATTTCGCATATATTACCGATGCAAGTGGTATTTCCGCAGACGAACTTGAAAAATTGAAAGGGCTTGATGTTCTCATACTCAACGCACTGCGCCGCCGACCACATCCGACGCATTTTAATCTCGAGCAGGCTGTTTCCATAGCCCGTTATTTGAAACCCAAAAAGACTTTCTTTACGCATATCACGCACGATTTAAACCATAATGAAATAAATAAAACATTATCGGATAATATCAAACTCGCATACGACGGACTCGAATTAAAAATTTAAAACAATACAATGAAAGATACTCTGCATAAAGCTTCAATGGAAGCAGGGAAAATAATTAAAGAATACTTTGAAACTAAATTTCAGATTGAAAGCAAGGATGTCATTTCTAATTTAGTGACAGAAGTGGATAAAAAATCGGAAGCAATAATTATCGGAATAATCAGGTCTGAATTTCCTGAACATAGTATCTTATCTGAGGAAATCGGTTCGCTTGATGCCGATTCTGATGTAAAATGGATTATAGACCCGATTGACGGGACAATAAACTATGCCCATTCAATTCCGCTGTGCTGCGTATCTATCGGAGTGGAAAAAAAAGGTGAGATTATTCTTGGAGTTGTATATAATCCTCTTTCCGGAGAATATTTCTTTGCGGAAAAGGGAAAAGGTGCATTTCTGAACGATAAAAAAATATCTGTATCACAGGAAGATAATTTTGGAAAATCTCTTCTTGTTACGGGATTCCCTTACGATACAAGCAACAATCCTCATAAACCTGTTACAGTGTTTGCTGAATTTGTCAATAAAGATATTCCTGTAAGGAGACTCGGCTCTGCGGCTCTTGACCTTTGCTGGACTGCCTGCGGAAGGTTTGATGGCTTCTGGGAATATAATCTAAATCCCTGGGATGTCGCGGCTGGCTATCTGATAATGACAGAAGCAGGCGGGCTTGTTACAGACTTTGCGAATGAAAAATACTCTGTTTATAAAAAGGAAATTTTAGCCACAAATGGCTTGATTCACAATGATATGCTTAACGTAATCCAAAAAGTAAAACAGTAAAAATAGAAACTAAATATTTTTTCATTTCTCAACTATTAACACCTATCTCTATTTTAATGAAATCAGCTTATTCGGTTTTCACAGTTATTAACCTTTCGACAGTCTCAAGCACCGCTATTGCGGCTTCATAACCTTTATTACCTTCTTGTGTAATAGGATTTATTTTGCATCTGTTCAGTGCCTGTTGCTCTGTAAAGCAGGTTAAAATTCCGAATCCAATTGGTACTCTTTCTTTTACGGAAAGATTGCAGAGTGCATTTGATACGGATGATGCAATATATTCAAAATGTGCTGTTTCACCTTCGATTATACACCCGAGAGTTATTACTCCGTCAATCTTATTTTTGATATCGGATAGATGAAGCAATGCCGAAGCAATAACAGGAATCTCAAAAGCCCCCGGTGCTCTGAAAACTTTAATGTTTTTTTCTTTCAGTCCGTTTTCTTTAAGCGCGAGTTTTGCACCTTTTAATAATTTATCCGTAATGGTTCTGTTGAAATCACTTATAACAATTGCAACCCGGAGTTTTTCACCGCCTGAAATTTTTTTTCCTGATATCTTTTTATATATTTTCATACATGCAGATTTAATTATTCCAAATTACTAATAATTAGAAGATAATGAAATAAAAAATTCCCCCCGCTTCCGAAAAGAGGAATATAAATTTATTTTGGTATATTTTTATTCTGTATTCGAATATGAATCATTGTTCTTTAATTACAAATCATTATTAATTATCGAAGCACAGCATTGATAAATCCGAATTTTGTCATAAAAATAATTTCAATTTAATCCAGTCTTACTTTCATATTATTTATTTCTTTAGGAGTAATATGGAATTTTCCGAAATTATCAAAATCTGCCTGGACTATTCCGTGAAAATCAGAACCTCCGCTTTCCAGAAGAAAATACTCGGAAGCTATTGAGGAATAATGCTTCATCAATGAGGGCGAATGAGAAGGGTGAATAATTTCTATTCCGTCTATTCCTTCATTTATCAGATTACTAAGCCCTGTTTCATTTACATATTTACCGGGATGAGCAAGAAAGGATAATCCCCCGGTCTCATTTATTAATGTCAGAACTTCTTTGAACGGCGGATTGTTTTTAATAACGCAGGCAGGTTTTCCATCACCGATATATTTTATAAATGCTTCATAATAATTCTTCACAATACCCTTTTTCACCATTGTCTGTGCAAGATGCGGTCTTCCGAATGCAATATCTCCTGTGAATATATCCGTAATTTCGGATGGTTCAATTTGTACCTCAAGCGAATTTAATTTATCAACCATACTTTCGAGTCTTATCCACCTGTTGGCTCTCATCGTATTAATGTATTCGAGTAAAACCGGATTTTTATAATCAATAAAATACCCGAGTATGTGTATCTCTTTTCCGTTCAGATTAGTGCTGAATTCTATTCCGGGAATAACATCTAAACCGGCATCGTTACCGGATAATACTGCTTCTTCGAGTCCGTCAACACTATCGTGGTCAGTAATGCCAATCGCTTGCATCCCCGCTTTTTTTGCAAGTCCGACTATTTCTGTCGGGGAAAACTTACCGTCTGAAAAGTTTGTATGAATATGTAAATCAGCAATTGGCATATTTAAAATTAGTTTTTTACAGGGTATTTAAAAAGTCAGTAAATATTATCAATTAAATTGAATTAATATGATTAATATGATTATTTAATAAACAGTTATAAATGATTATATTTAAGGAACATATGATTTCTCATAAAAATTTGAATATTTTGTTATTGGTTGGTGGATTATCTGCCGAAAGGGAAGTTTCATTATCATCCGGAAGGGCTATTCTAAAAGCATTAAGGGAAAATGGTCATAAAGTAAAAGTTGCTGACCCCATTTATGGTTCAGAAGAAGTATCTGAAGAAAAAATTTTTCAGGATTATATCAAAAGGGATTATCCTACTAAAGATTCAATCCGCCTGTTGCAGAAGATCTCATCAAGAAAAATGCTCGATTGTATAAATTCTAAATTACTTGACAATATTGACCTTGTATTCATTGGGCTTCACGGAAAATTCGGGGAGGATGGTAAAATTCAAACTTTACTTGAACTTAGAGGAGTAAAATATTCCGGCTCCGGAGTGTTTTCATCAAATCTTTCAATGGACAAAGATTTTTCAAAAGTTATTATGAAATTTAACGGTATAAAAACTCCTGACTGGATAACTTTTTATAAAAGTGAGGAAGATTCTTTAAATGAAATTACTAATAAGATTAATTCTTCTTTCGGATATCCTTGTGTGATAAAGCCGAATGATGAAGGCAGTACCGTAGGACTTACAATTTTATTTGATGAAGATAATGAAAAACTGTCTGCAGCTCTTGAACTTGCTTTCAGTTATTCTGAAAAAATCATAATTGAAAAGTATATTAAGGGGAGAGAACTTACTGTTCCTGTCATAGGAACTGATTCATATCATGTAATCGAGATAATTCCAAAAGATGGTTTTTATGACTACGAGCATAAGTATTCAAAAGGCAGGACAGATTATATTTGCCCTGCTGATATAAGTGAACTGTTAGAAATTGAAGCAAGGCAAATTGCCGTTAACGCACATAAATCCCTTGAGTGTGAAGTATATTCGCGTGTTGATTTCATTCTGAACGAAAATAACGAATTATATTGCCTTGAGGTAAACACTTTGCCCGGAATGACTGATACTTCACTCGTTCCTAAATCCGCACTAAAAAGTGGTATTAATTTCAATCAACTGATTGAAAAAATAATTAATCTATCTATTAGGAAATAATTTATTGTTGAACATAGAAGAAAAAAAAGAGGGTCTTTTTACAAAAATTGCGAGATTTATAAAATATAATAAGATACTTGTACTATTTTCATTTTTTATTTTATTATTGATATATATGTATTTTCTGGGCAGCAGCGGATTTATAAAGAGGCTTAAACTTGAAAAGGATAAAAAGGAACTGGAAAAACAAATTGAAACTGAAAAGAGAAAACAAGATAGTCTTGAAAAAAAAATAATAGAAATACAGACTTCCGAACAGGAAATAGAAAGAATAGCACGTGAAAAATACGGAATGACCAAAGAGGGCGAAAAAATTTATAAAATTTACATTGACAGCACAAAATAATATTATCAAATTTCCTTATATTATCTCCGAAATATAAAAAAGTCTATTCGAAGAATTTTTACAAATTTGGTTTAAAAATTAAAAAATAAACAATTTATCCCGGAATTATAAAATTTTGGTTTACTTGTTTTTAAATTGAAAGAAACAATAGGGAAAATCATTATATTTTGTTTAATATAAATATTCCCTAAATTTAACGTTTGTATATATTTATTGATTAATGTCGGATATTAAGAAAAAGGTAATATTATCGGGTATGAGACCTACGGGACGGCTTCATATAGGTCATTTTGTAGGTGCTCTTGAAAATTGGGTGAAATTACAGAATGATTTTCAAAATTATCATCTTGTTGCTGATTATCATACTTTAACAACTAATCTGAATACAGAAAATGTATTCACTGATACTATCGAAATGGTAATAGACTGGATAGCTTGCGGTATTGATACTGAAAAATCTCCGGTATTCAGGCAATCTAAAATTAAACAGCATACTGAACTTTTCCTGATTTTATCAATGCTGATTTCCAAAGCAAGATTGGAAAAGAACCCGACGCTTAAGGACCAAATCAGGGATTTACATTTGCGGACAGTAATGTATGGGCATTTGGGCTATCCTGTTTTACAGGCAGCGGACATTTTATTGTATAAAGGGGATTTTGTACCTGTCGGTGCTGACCAGGTCCCTCATATTGAAATCACAAGACAACTTGCAGGTGCATTTAATGAGCACTATAAACTTATAAGCGGAAAAGAAATCTTTCCTATTCCTGAACCTAAAATAACTGAATTTGCAAGGCTTCTTGGCTTGGACGGAAAAGCAAAGATGAGTAAATCTCTGGATAACACAATATTAATCTCAGATAAAGAAGAGGAAATAAAGAATAAAATGAAAAAGGCTTTTACTGACCCTGCAAAATTGCGTAAAGGTGATAAAGGAAATCCTGATATTTGCCTGGTTTACACTTACCACTGTAAATTCAATCCTTCTGAAATTAAGGAAATTCGGGAAGGATGCATGTCTGGATCTTTAGGATGTTTTGATTGCAAAATGAAAATTGCAGGTAAAATAAATAGATTCTTTACCCCGGTCCGCGAAAAAAGAAATGAACTCGAAAAAGATAAAAATAATATTCTTGAAATTCTTGTAGAAGGCGAAACAATAGTTCGTGAAATAGCAGAAGATACAATGTGCGAAGTCCGGGAAGCAATGCTTTTCGGATAATACATTTATTAAACAAATTATAAATTGGAAAATAAAAATTCTAAAGACTTAAAAATCCAGGAAAAGATTAAAGAATCAGGAGGAATGCCAAAACACGTTGCCATTATTATGGATGGTAACGGAAGATGGGCACAGGGTCACGGACTATCAAGGGTCTACGGACACAGGGAAGGTGTTAAATCAGTCCGCGATATCGTAGAAGCATCCGGACAATTGGGAATTAAATATCTCACACTTTATACTTTCTCGACTGAAAACTGGAGAAGACCAAAATCGGAAGTCACCATCCTGATGAAACTTTTAATTAAAGCTCTGAAAGATGAAACAGACAGGCTTCACCAGAATGATGTCAGATTGATTTCAACTGGCGACCTTACTACATTACCGGACAAAGTTCACAAAGAATTAATTGATGCAATTGAAAAAACCAGAAATAATAAACTTATGACATTAAATCTTGCGCTTAGTTACAGCGGAAGATGGGATATTGTTAATGCAGTGAAAAAAATGTATCACGATTTCAAAAACAATAAACTTACGTATGAAAACATCAATGAAAAGAAAATTTCAGAATATTTAGTAACAAACGGAATACCTGACCCGGATCTTTTAATAAGAACCGGAGGGGACTATAGAATAAGTAACTTCCTTTTATGGCAAATCGCATACACTGAAATTTATATTGAAAAAGTATTTTGGCCTGAATACCGCAGGGAAAATTATTATAAGGCAATAACAGAGTTTCAAAGACGGGAAAGAAGATTCGGTATGGTAAGTGAACAAATAAAGAAAAATAAAGTATAATTTTATATAATCATAAAAATTCAAACCAATAAATGAATTTTAAAAATAAGGAAATACATCCGTTTGTGAAATATACCATTGCAGTAATTTTCTGCATTTTATTTATTTCACCTTTGTACTCTCAAGATGAACCGGTTACATACAGGATAATTGATATTTCAGTTACCGGCAATAAGTTGTATGACAAAAAGACTATTGTGAATTATTCCGGTTTATATCTTAATCAGGAGATCCAGATCCCTTCTGATGAAACCCGTGAAACCTTGAAGAGATTATGGAACCTTAGTCTTTTTTCTGATATTCAGCTCTATGTGGATAAAAAAATCGGAAAAGATGTATATCTTGTCATCGGAGTTACAGAACTGCCGAGAATTGAAAAAGTCGAATTAGTTGGAAATGACAGAATGTCTGAAAGTGAGCTTAAGGATAAAATATCTCTCGTACCGGGCGAAGTTGTTTCGGAACAGAAATTGAAAGATATCGAATACTATCTGACGAAATATTATAATGAAGATGGATTTTCTATGGCAGAAGTTCAGGTTGACAAGTTAATTAATTCGAATAATGAAGCGAGGATCCGGATAAAAATAAATGAAGGAGCTAAGGTCAGTGTTCAGAAAATTGAATTTGTAGGGAATAAAAACATCAAATCAAATGCATTGAAAAAAGCGATGGATAATACTTCAGAAAAGGTCTGGTGGAAATTCTGGAGCGGCGCAAGATTTGAAAAATTGAAATTTGAAGAAGATAAAAAGTTGATTGTTGATTATTATAAGGAAAATGGTTACAAAGATGCTGAAATTACGGATGTAGAATTTAAAACTTCTTACGATAAAGAAGACCTTGATATTAAAATTAAAGTTGACGAAGGTCCGCAGTATAAAATCAGAAATATTACATTTGAAGGGAATAAAATTTATCCGGATTCGGTTTTATTTGCACGGCTCGATATGAAAAAAGGTGATATTTATAATATGAAAAAAATCAATAAAAATGTTTACGGAGCCGGCGGAGAAACTGAAAGTGATATGAATTCCTTGTATATGGATAATGGATACCTGAGGATATCTATCGAAATAGAAGAACAAAATATAGAAAATAATTATTTAGATCTTAATCTGAAGATAACTGAAAATAATCAGTTCCGGCTCGGTTTGGTTTCTGTCGAAGGAAATGACAAGACTAAAGATAAAGTTCTCAGAAGAGAATTATATACTTATCCTGGTGAATTTTTCAACCGCACTAATGTTAAAAGGAGCTTACAGCAGTTGTCAGCTTTGAACTATTTTAATCCTGAGAAATTAGTACCCGATATATCACTTAAAAATGATTCAACAGTAAATGTAAAATATATGGTTCAGGAGAGATCTTCTGACCAATTCAATGCATCCGTAGGGTACAGTGGCTCATTTGGTATTACCGGTGCTCTCGGATTAACTTTTAATAATTTTGATATTGCACATCCATTTTCAGGTGGAGCAGGACAAACCCTGAATTTCAACTGGCAGTTTGGAGAAGGCGGAAACTACAGAACGTTCAGTATCGGATTTACGGAGCCATGGCTTTTTGATACACCTACACTTCTCGGATTCAGTGTTTATGACTCAAGAGAAAGTTATTCCTATGATGTAAGGGAAACAGGCGGAATATTGAATATCGGAAGAAGATTTAAATGGCCTGATGATTACTTCAGGGGTGATTGGTCTGTCAAATATCAAAAGACTGATGTTGTTTTTGGAGATAATTATTTCCAAACCGGACAAAGGGATCAGTTCACTATAAAGCAAGTTATCACCCGTTCAACAGTATTTGATCCGGTATTTCCTTTATCAGGTACGAAAGTATCTGAAGCAATTGAATTATCAGGCGGACCATTTCTACCCGGAAGTATTGAGTTTCTTAGGAATACGTTTAGTGCCGAAGCTTATACCCCATTGTTTAAAAATAATAAATTTGTGCTTTATACTAATTTCGAGTTTGCCTTTATCAATGCATTCGGACAGGATAAGTACCTTCCGCCTACAGAATTATTCTTTATGGGTGGAAATGGACTGACCTACAATACTATTGCTTTAAGAGGATATGATGATCGGAATATAGGTCCTAAATCTTCAAGTTATAGTCCCATCGGTGGGAAAGTTGCTCTAAAATATACAGTAGAATTGAGATATCCGCTATCTTTAGACCCTTTTCCGATTTTTGCTCTCTTATTTGCCGATGCAGGAAATATCTGGTCGGAAATTAAGAAAACCGATCCATTCGATTTAAGACGCTCTGTAGGATTCGGCTTTAGACTTCTATTACCCGCAGTCGGACTTGTGGGATTCGATTTCGGATATGGATTTGACAGACAACTTGAAGATAGGCAGGCACCTAAATGGCTTTTCCATTTTCAGTTCGGAAGAGGATTTTAGTTTCTTATAATTTATAATTTTTATATAATAATTATTATTAAAATAGAAAGAAAACACAGTAATAAAATTATGATTTTTTTTAAACTATTAAAAAAGGAAAGATTAACTTGAAAAACCTTAAATTTTTAATCGCTCTTATATTTTTATTCTTTTTTGCTTTTTCGATGAACATTAATGCTCAGATTAAAGTTGGATATATTGATAAAGAAATTGTTTTAAAACAAATGCCTGAATACAAACAGGTTGAAGCTGACTATAAAGTGTTTGAAAAACTTTATTCTGATACATTACAAGCAAGTAAATCTGAAATCCTGACCAAAGCCGAATATTTCCAGAAGAGATACGAAGAAATACAGGGAATGATTAAAAACGGTCAGATTAAATCCGAAGCTGAAGCAAAATTTTATGAAGATTCACTCACGGTTATGCAGGATGACATTAAAAAATTGCAGGACGGATATAATGCGTACCTACAGGTTGTACAGAATGAATTGATGCAAAAGCAAACATCTCTTTTAAAACCATTATATGAAAAGATCTCAAAAGTGGTTGAAAGTGTGGCAAAAGAACTTAAATTTAATTTTATTTTTGATAAACCCGCAGGGGTGCTTGAGGGATCCCTTTTGTATGGCGATAAAGAGTTTGATATTACGTTCAAGATACTCGATAAATTAAAATAATTATCAAAATTAATAAACAATATTTTGATTGATTTAAAACAAATATCAAAGTTTTCTTTTTTCCTGATTTTTCTTTTTGTGCTGTCTCTTGTCACCCGCACCACTGAATCACAGACAAAAGTCGGATATATAGATTCCAAAAAGATAATTGATAATCTGCAGGAAGCAAAAGATGCAAAAATGAAACTGGATAATATAGTTTCCGATTGGCAAAAAGAACTTACTACACTTCAGGATAGTCTGAAAAGAGTTAAAGATGATTATGACAAGAAAAAACTTATTCTCACTGATCCGATGAAACTTCAGAAGGAAAAAGAAATCACCGACCTTGATGCTTCAATAACAAGCTATAAGGTACGGAAATTCGGAGAAGGCGGCGAATATTATGCAAAGCAAACTGAAGTAATGAAAACTGTATATGACAGGATATTTAAAGCCATTGAAACCGTCGCAAAAGAAGGTGATTATGATTATGTATTTGACCGAAGCAGTGATTTGATGCTTTTGTTTGTTAATGAAAAATACGATTTGACATTTAAAGTGATTAAAATAATCGAGGGAAAGTAAATAATTGAAGACAGTAAAGGAAATAGCTGAAGCTTTAAATGGAAAAATTGAAGGTAACCCGGATTGCGAAATAAATAAAATTGCAAAAATTGAATTTGCTGCAAATGACCAGATTTCCTTTATTTCAAACCCTCTGTATGAAAAATATTATGACACAACAAATGCCGGAGCACTTTTAGTCTCAAAGGAGTTCAAACCGAAATCTATTAGAGATAACCTCACATTGATTAGGGTTCAGGATCCGTATCTCGCTTTTCTTAATGCGATTGAACTATTTGATGAAGATGCCGAAGTACCCTTTGAAGGTATTTCCGATAATTGCAGCATAGGTGATAATTCCGAAATTGCAGTAGATGTCTCCATCAGTGATTATACGCATATCGGAAATAATTGCAAAATTGCAACCGGGACAAGAATATATTCTAACTGTACAATTTCGTCCGATATAGAGATAGGAAGTAATTGCATTATTTACCCTAACGTTGTAATATATCAGGGGTCCAGGTTAGGAAAAAATGTTATTATTCATTCAGGAACTGTTATCGGCAGTGATGGCTTCGGTCATGCCCTTCAGCCGGATGGTACTTATAAAAAAATTCCCCAGAAAGGTATCGTAGTCATTGAAGATGATGTTGAAATTGGCAGTAATTGCTCTGTTGACAGGGCGACAATAGGTGAAACAAAAATCTGTAAAGGTGTGAAACTTGATAATCAGATTCAGATCGGTCATAATGTTATCATCAGTGAGAATACAGTAATAGTTGCTCAGGCGGGAATTTCAGGTTCTACAAAAATAGGCAAAAGATGTATGATTGGCGGACAAGCGGGATTGGTAGGTCATTTGGAAATTAGCGATGATGTTTTGATTGGAGCGAGTGTGGGAGTTTCAAAATCGATATTGAAAGCCGGAATATATACCGGTTATAGAGCGAAGCCTGTAAAAGAAGATTTAAAACGAGAAGCATATATTAATAGAATTCCTGAACTCGAAGAAAAAATTAGGCAGCTTCAAAAAGAACTCGAAAAGAAAAAATAGTTATTTTCCAAAAAAAACTGAGTTTACAAAATTAAGTTCTGAAAGTTTATCTGTTTTATTGAAAAAGTTTTCAAATAATTAAATAATCAAATGCTAGAGAAACAGCGTACAATTAAGAAATCTGCTTCATTATCGGGTGTAGGTTTACATACCGGTAATAAATCTAATATGACTTTCAAGCCCGCACCTGAAGATTACGGCATAAGATTTATACGAACAGACCTCAAGAACAGCCCGGAAATACCCGCAGATATTGACCACGTAACTGATATTTCGAGAGGAACAACTATTGCTATGAATGGTGTCGAGATCCATACTGTCGAGCACATACTCGCCGCCATAGCAGGGTGTGAAATTGACAATTTAATTGTAGAACTTGATACGAACGAACCTCCCGTTTTGGACGGAAGTGCCATTGATTATGTACATACATTAAAAAATGCCGGCTTTATAGAGCAGGATGCTCCCAGAGATTATTTAATTATTGAAGATACAGTTCACTTCCATGATGAAAAACATCAGATTGATATAGTAGCGTTGCCTTTGAAAAATGATTTCAGGATTTCACTAATGATAGATTTTAATAATCCCGCACTCGGTGTCCAACATACGGGACTCTTCAATCTTGAAGAGGAATTCGAAAAAGATTTTGCCCCTGCAAGAACTTTTTGTTTTCTTAAAGAAGTGGATATGTTATATGAATCAGGTTTGATTAAAGGCGGGAATATCGATAATGCAGTTGTAATTGTTGATCGCAATTTCACTGACGATGAATTCGAAGAATGGAAAAAAAGATTTAATCTTGACAAGGATATGAAGATTGGTGATAATGGTATCCTTGATAATAAGAAGTTAAGATATAAAAATGAACCCGCCCGCCATAAATTACTTGATATGATAGGCGATTTCGCACTGATAGGTGTTCCTATTAAAGGGCAAATTCTTGCGGCAAGACCCGGACATGGGGCTAACGTTGAATTCGTTAAGATGCTCCGTAAATTATATATGCAGAAAAAAATTGAAAAGAAGTTTCAGGTCCTTAAAGCAGGTAATATTGTATTTGATATAGAAGCCATACAGAAAATTCTTCCCCACCGTTATCCATTCCTGCTTGTTGATAAAATAGTTGACATTGACGTAAATAACAGGATTGTCGGGATAAAAAATGTTACCTATAATGAACCATTTTTTCAGGGGCATTTCCCGATGAAAAAAGTTATGCCCGGAGTATTAATTGTCGAAGCAATGGTTCAATGCGGATCCATACTTCTTCTGAATACTATCGAAGATATTGAAAATAAACTCGCATTTTTTACGTCGATTGATAAAGTAAAATTCCGTAAACAAGTCGTTCCGGGAGACCAGTTAGTATTTGAAATGTATCTCGATTATTTCAGAAGGGGTTTATGTAAATTGAGAGGTAAAGCATATAAAAACTACATCGGTGGCGAACTTGCCTGCGAAGGTGAATTCATGGCTGCAATCGTTGATAAATAAAAATGTAAATTGATTATTACTTAGAGTTTATAGACAGGAGAATTTCCCAGTTATATAAACCCGTATTATGCCCGTCTTTCCAGAAGATTTGAATTGCATAATTCCCGACCGGTTCAATCTTCTCAATTTCATAAAAGCCGGTTGGCTTAAAAGGTGCTTTAATAGGTATGTAACTGTCGAAAATAACAGATTCTCCTTTACAATTTACACATGGACACTCATCTCTCAGTGTTTGTAAATTGATATCTTTCACTTTACCATCACTCCAGAAAATTCTCAGATTATTTTCTTCTGTTTTTTGCAATTTAACAGGATGTAATGCTGACATTTGTTATTCGTATTAAATTAATAAAACCGGCTAATATAAAACAAGATAAAATTAATTCAAATGAAAATCAAACTAAAGGAATAACTTTTGCTTGAATTTAGTCGATAACGTTCAAGATAGTTTGTAAATTAAAACAAAAATATTTTAAAGCTTTATCCCCCCTCTTTACCAAAGGGGGATGGGGGGTTTAAAGTAAATCATATGAATTTACACATTATTTGGAACGGTATCTTTCAGTCTTGTGCTAAATTTTAAAAAAATTTTGTATTTAATTTTCCAAATTAATATATAGTATAATTAAAATATAAAATATAAATTGAACGTTATTTAATATTTTTAATTAAATGGGGAATTTACGTAATAAATGCAGGAAATTATAAATCAGCTAAAAGAGCTTTCGAATAATCTATATTGGTCTTACAATAATGATTTTATCTCTCTCTTTGAGGAAATTAACAAAGATTACTGGAAATGGAGTGATCAGAACCCGGTTAAATTTCTTAACTCAATCGATAAAGCTTATTTGTTCGATATAATTGAAAAGAAAAATCTAAAAGAGAAGTTACATTCAACATACCGCGAGTTCAAAAAATATATGAATCAGGAGACATATTTCAAAAGAAAATATTATGAAACAAAATCTCCTGAAATTTGTTATTTATCCGCTGAATACGGAATTGCAAAATGTCTTAAACTCTATTCCGGAGGTCTAGGGACACTTTCCGGTGACCACCTTAAATCATCTTCAGATCTTGGAATTCCATTAATAGCCATCGGTTTGGCATATCATTACGGTTATTTCCGGCAATATATTAACCAGGATTTCAGGCAGGCAGAACTTTATGAATATAGTGATTTTGAACAGTTGCCGATGACTTTAGTCCTTGATGAGGATTATAGCCCCGTGAAAATTTCAATAGATCTTGCAGGCAGGAAAGTATTTGCTCAAATCTGGCTTGTGAATGTAGGGCGGGTAAAATTATTTCTGCTCGATACATTTGTTGACGAAAATACTGTCGAGGATAAAAGAATTACTGATATCCTTTATGGCGGAGAATCTGAAAAAAGAATTCTTCAGGAGATTTTACTCGGTATTGGCGGTATGCGAGTGCTCGAAGTTCTGGGTTATGATATTAAAGCTTTTCATATCAATGAAGGACATTCCGCTTTCCTTACTTTTGAGAGGATCAAAAACTGTATGCAAAAGTACAATATCAGTTTCCGTGAGTCAAAAACGATTTGTTATCATTCTAATATTTTCACAACACATACTCCTGTTCCGGCAGGTATTGATATATTCTCGAGATACTTAATGGATAAATACTTCAGGCACTATGCAGAAAATGATTTAAAAATAAGCTTCGAGGAACTGTTTGACGAAGGTGATTTATACAAAGGTCAGTCGTCGAATGATCATTTTAACATGGCTTATCTTGCAATAAATAACTCTAACTTTGTAAATGGAGTAAGCAAACTTCATGGCGAAATATCAAGAAAAATGTGGTCTCTCCCTGCTTCAAGAAGCCAGATTGCTTCCATTACAAATGGCATTCACATGAAAACATACCTTTCTAATGATTCTGAAAAATTATACAAGAAAAATTTCGGAATAGATTGGTTAAGGATTGAAAATATTTGGGAAAGAATCGTTGAAATTCCCGATAAAGAATTATGGGAATCGAGAGAGCGTAACAGGAGAAAACTGGTGAATTATGTTAGAGAAAAAAGTATTGATAAAATAAAACTCATGAGAGAACCTGAAGAGAAGATATCCGAAGTTGAAAAAAATCTTTTTAATGAAAAAGTACTTACGATCGGATTTGCAAGAAGATTTGCCACTTATAAAAGAGGAACTTTGATATTCAGCGATATCGAGCGGTTAAAAAAATTATTATCTGACGATAAGCGTAAAGTCCAGTTTATTTTTTCCGGTAAAGCACACCCCCGTGATGAAGGAGGAAAAAATCTAATCTCCGAAATTCTTAATTTCTCGGAAAAAGAAGAATTCAAAAATAAAATCGCATTTATTGAGAATTATGATATATCAGTCGCTAAGAGGTTAGTTCAGGGATGCGATGTCTGGCTTAATAATCCAAGAAAACCCCTTGAAGCTTCAGGAACAAGCGGAATGAAAATTATTGCAAACGGCGGACTGAATTTTAGTATCCTTGACGGATGGTGGTGCGAAGGATATAAGCCCGATACCGGATGGAAAATTGAAAGCCCCGATGTGGAAACTGCCTCTCAGGATGAAATTGATATTGCGGAAGCTAAATCAATTTATGAAACACTTGAGAACCAAATAATTCCCCTGTTCTATAAAAGAGATGAAAATAATATCCCCGTCGATTGGGTTAAATTAATTAAGTCATCCATAAAAAATCTTGCTCCGTACTTTAATACAGATAGAATGGTTAAAGAATATACGGAGATGTTCTATATGAAAGTGAAATAAATTTATAAAATAAAAATAACAAACAAAATGAAGAAAACATTATTACTCATCGTTTTACTGCTTTCTACCGGTGTTTTATTTTCACAGAATTTGCCGGACTACAGTAAATTGCAGTCGATAGTTAAACAGCCTTCCGGCTGGTTAACAAGCCCATTGGGCACAACAAGTACTACTATAACAACTAATGGATTTGACAATTTTTACCTGGGTGTTGATTTTGGTGAGCCGTACATCGCTACAAATCCTAATGACCCGCTTAATAGTGTATGTGCTTTCAACATGAACAATTTTTATTACACGTTGAACGGTTATAACTGGATAAAAACAGGTGTAGCATTTTCAGGGTTCGCTGTGATAGGTGATCCTGTTCTTACTTTTGATAGTCTTGGCAATGCTTACTATATCCAGTTGTATCAAAACGGAAGTACATACGGTTTGGTTGTAGCTAAATCTACGGATAAAGGTATTACATGGGGTGCAGAATCAAGTGTATATTCAACTTCCGTTGGATTATGCGATAAAGAATGGATCGCAGCAGATTTTACCGGCGGTCCATATTCCAATAATATTTATGTTGTATGGAGACAGTTTGGCTCTACAAATATGAGATTTGTCAGAAGTACGAACTTTGGACAAACCTGGTCATCTCCTATGACATATACAGGCGATCAGGGAGCGTATGTGACAATCGGTGCAAACGGAAGTATTCAGGGAGGCAGTGTTTATATTGCCTGTGCTTACGGATCATCTACCAGAGTTTCAAGATCAACTGATGGCGGATTGACATTTGGTTCTGCCGTTACGGCAGCATCTTTTTCAGGTCCTGGTATAATATGTTCAGGAAGATATACCGTAAAAGGTTGTATCAGAACAGATAATTTTCCTAGAATGGCTGCCGATAATAGTTACACTTCGACAAGAGGAAATGTTTATGAAGTCTATGCTTCAGCACAATATCCTGATATTTACCTGGTTCGCTCTACTAATCAGGGAACAACATGGTCAGCTCCCGTAAAAGTGAATGATGATAATACCACAACAGACCAATGGATGCCTTCAATTAATGTAGATAAAAACGGAAAGATTTATATAAGCTGGTATGATTCCAGAGTTGACCCTTCAAATAACCTTTTAACAAAATTATATGGTACTGTTTCCACGGACGGAGGATTAACATTTGCTCCGAATTTCCCAATATCTGATGTTAGCTTCAATCCTGATAATATGAAAGTTTCTCAGGGATCTGGTCAGGCTTATTATATCGGTGATTACATCGGTACTTCTATTACAAATAATGTTGGTTATGCTGTTTGGATGGATGGAAGAAATAATAGTCTTGGCAGCTATACTGGCTTTTATCCGGATTTTGCTATGACAACAAGTAAAAGTGAGGTGGCTTTGAATAATAATGATAGTTCATCATTATATGTAAAAGTTCCTGCTCTTAAAGGACCATATTCGGGAAGAGTAAAATTTACAGCTGCTCTCGATACTTTACCTTCTTCCGGAACAATCACTTTTTCTTTCGCGAATGGTAAAGATTCCATTACTACTTTCCCGGATTCAGTTATGTTAAAAATAAAAGCAAGTTCAAGTGTCACATCTAAGCTCTATAAAATCAATATTATCGGTAAGGGTATCAACGGAACCCCCATACATAAAAGAGCAATTGATTTAGCAATTAATTCTTCTTTCCTTAGTGTAGGCACTAACAGAGAAGGTGTTGTACAATTTAATGTTAATGGAACATCTTATATGAACCATCAGACATTTGTTTTACCTAATAATTCAAATGCTTTAATTCAGGCACCAAGTCCTCAGGTTCAGGGCTCTGTAAGATATGTGTATTTGAATTGGTCAAATGGCGGAGATACAAATCAAAATATCATTGTAAATGGTGCACTGAATTTAACTGCAACTTATAAGGTTCAGTATAAATTAGTTATAGTCTCTTCGCAGGGAAATACATTTGGAGGAAATAATTTTTATGATTCAGCTGCCTACTTCCAGTTTGGTGTCAATTCAAGGACCATTATTAACGGCGGTACTACTTATTACTTCAGAGGATGGACCGGAGCAGGGGTTGGTGGATACACCAGTCCGGACAGCACAGGTTTAGATTCAGTAGTGACCTGGGCACTTCATAATCCTGTTTTGGAACAAGCACGCTGGACTTCCTGGCCTAATTCAATCAGGCAGATTGGCAGCGAGATTCCTTTAGTATATAACTTGTTCCAGAATTATCCTAATCCTTTTAACCCCAGCACAACTATAAAGTACGATATCGTAAATCAAGGTATTGTCAGAATATCCATTTATGATGTTCTCGGTAAAGAAGTAAATACACTCGTAAATTCCCTGCATTCTCCCGGAAAATATGAAGTAGTTATGAATGTCGATAATCTCTCAAGCGGTATATATTATTATAAAATCACTGCCGGGAATTTTAACGCAGTTAAAAAAATGATTATCATTAAATAAATGTGTTCGGATTGTTTTTTATAATTGTCTGAATTTTATCTTATCATCCCCGGTTTCATCCGGGGATGATTTAAAAATTTCTTTAACCGGTTCTTGGGATTTATAACATCATAAATATGAAACAAAAAATTCGTATCGCAGCAGGACAAGGTTTTTGGGGAGACCTTATTGATGCTCCTTATAAACAAGCAACAGGCGGAAGAGCAAAATCTTCAGAGGTAATTGCTTACTGGCCATGTCTGATCTCTAAAAGTAAAGTAGATTATAAAGTATTAGTAGAAGAACTCTAATATATTTTTAAAAATTAAATTATCCATTATGGAAAATATACTTGTGATAGGTGCTGCCGGGCAAATTGGCTCGGAACTTGTAACCGGATTGAGGAAAAAATACGGTGAAGGAAATGTATTCGCGACTGATATAAAGCAGCCCCCGAAAGACATTCTGAAAAGCGGACCATTTGAGATACTCGATGTTCTTGATGAAAAGAGGTTGATACATTTTGTTATCAGATATAAAATCACACAAATTTACCACCTTGCCGCAGTTTTATCAGGTAATGCCGAAAAAATTCCTCTTCAGGCTTGGGATATCAATATGAAGAGTGTATTAAATATTTTAGATCTTGCAAAAGAGGTTAAAGATATTAAAAAAGTTTTCTGGCCAAGTTCCATTGCAGTATTTGGTCCGACCACACCAAGATTTAACACACCTCAGCTTACGATAATGGAACCAACTACTGTTTACGGAATAAGTAAATTAGCCGGCGAAAGATGGTGCGAGTATTATTTCAGGAAATATAATGTTGACATAAGAAGTATAAGATATCCCGGATTGATAAGCTATAAAACTGAAGCAGGCGGCGGAACAACCGATTATGCTGTGGAAATATTTTACGATGCAATTAAATCAAATAAGTATGAGTGCTTCCTTAAAGAAGATGCCGCTCTGCCTATGATGTTCATGCCCGATGCAATAGACGGTACCATAAAATTGATGGAAGCTGATGCGGATAAATTATCAATTCGCTCAAGCTATAACCTCGGTGGTATTTCGTTTACACCTAAAGAACTTGCAGACGAAATTAAAAAAATCAGAAAAGGATTTACTATTACTTATAAACCGGATTTCAGGCAGAGTATTGCTGAATCCTGGCCTGCAAGCATTGATGAGTCTGTTGCAAATAAAGACTGGGGATATAAACATAAATACGGCTTGAAAGAAATGACTGAAATAATGTTAAAAGAAGTTCACAAAAAACTTTTTTGAGTAAATTATTGGATAAAATCCCTTTTCACAGGAAGGGATTGATATATATATCTTTAGCAGCATTAATGTGGAGTTCGGGGGGTCTTTTTATTAAAATATTAAGCCGCCTAGAACTCAATGCCTTCCAGATTTGCTTCTTCAGGTCTTTCATAGCAGGCTTTACAATCCTTACTGTTTCAATGTTCAGAAATAAGAAAATAAAATTTGAATTCGATATTGTTTCACTTCTCTGCTCTGCTGCATTTGCCGGAATTCTTATATTTTTTGTTGTGGCTACCACGCTCACAACAGTTGCAAATGTAATTTTCCTTCAATTCACAGCCCCGGTTTATTTATTATTTCTTGAACCAATTTTTCTGAAAACAAAATTTAAGGTAAAAAATATCGTAACTGTATTAATTTGCCTCTCAGGTATGGCTCTGTTCTTTTTCGGCAAAATTGAAGTTGGTAATATTTACGGAAATATGATTGCAATACTTTCCGGAGTTTCTTTTGCTCTTTTCTCGCTCTTCCTGAAATGGAAAAAGCAATTGCACAAATCGGAAAATACCCTGAGCCAGATAGCACTCGGGAATTTTTTCGTTGCTATTATTTATTTTCCCATAGTATTTAATAAACTAATCATTAGTTCTCAGGAATTGCTGATTCTCGGATTTCTTGGAATATTTCAGATTGGTATTAGTTACGTGATTTATAATGAAGGAATCAAATATGTTAGTGCGGTCGAGTCTCTTATCATCGCTATGCTCGAAGCAATATTTAATCCATTCTGGGTTTATCTTGGTATCAGAGAACGACCATCGAATTTCGCGCTGCTCGGGGGATTCGTAATACTATTAGGAATATTGGCAAATAATTTTTATTATAAAGGAAATTCTGATGATAAGCTGTTTACGGAATCCGGCTAAACTCATTTATCAATAAATAAAAAATACATTAACCCTGCCAACGCAGCCTGCATAAACACAAGTGTTATTATAGAATACATGTCATATTTATTTGACTTATCAAGTTCAGATCTATCCTGATTCAAGATGTAATTATCGTAGGATTTATTTGCTATGTTTTTTAGTTTTATCGTTCCCATTACTCCGGCTAAAGTAGCGGCTCCGAATCCACTGATTATATAAAAATTTCTTTTTGTGTTGAATTGTGTTTGATTATCTTTTAATACAATCGCATCATCACCTTTATTTTGAGGTTCCAAGTCGAGTGTAATGCCTTTATGGAAATCATATTCTTCAAGCCAGAAGGTTTTTTCTTTAAACATTTCTTTTTTAAATAAAAGAAAACCATCCAGCTTTTCTTTAGAAAAGAATCTCAAAGGGGTTAGTCCGAGTGTAGAATCCCTGAATATCACATTAGCATTAAAAGGATTTGTATTAAAAAAATAATAATACTCTTTTTTTAAGGAATCCGTATTATCCTGAGCATTCACTAAATTAAATGCAGAAAAGAAAATCAATGTCAAAATAATATATTTCATACCATTACATAATAATACATTTCAAAGAATAAATTAATGAAATTATTTATATTACTTTTCATTGTATATCCAGAAATATAAATTTATTTTATATTAAATCTAAAATTACTCTAATATGAAAAAACTATTCTTAGTATTATTATTATTTATCATATCTGCTCCGGCTTTTTCGCAGCTCAATTTCGACACATATTTTACAAATAAAACATTACGTTTCGATTATATAAAAGCAGGAAATGCAGAAAACAACGATATATATTTCGAGCAGTTAAAACAAGAACCGTTTTGGTCAGGTAATCCTAATAGTTTAATAGATAAATTCGAATACGGGCATTATAAATATCTCGTATTTGATTCTGCATCTGGAACTCTGATATTCTCTAAAGGATACAACACTCTTTATGATGAATGGCAGTCAACTGCTGAAGCAAAAACGATTAAAAAAAGTTTTTATGAAACGGTTCTGTTCCCGTACCCAAAAAAAACTGTGAAACTCGAGCTTCACGAACGCAACAGAAAAGGAATATTTAATAAAAAGTTTGAGTTATATATAAATCCTGATGACCAATACATAAACAGGGAACCGGTCACTGCATATCCTGTCAATAAAATTGTTGATTCAGGCGATCCGGCATATAAAGTTGATATCGTTTTTATTTCCGAAGGATACACACAGGGTGAAATGAAAAAATTCAGAGAAGATGCTGAACGATATGCCGGATATTTTGTAGAATGTTCTCCATATAAAGAAAATAAAGATAAAATTAATATCTGGTCGGTCGAAGTTCCGTCGCAGGAGTCAGGGGTAAGTAATCCGGGATTAAATCTCTGGAAAAATACTGCAATGAATTTCTCTTATTATACAACCGGGGTTGAAAGGTATCTGATGTCGCTCGATATTAAGTCTATTCGTGATATTGCAGCAAATGTTCCTTATGATAATATCTGTGTAATTTCAAATTCTTTGAAATATGGCGGAGGTGCTATTTATAATTATTACACTTCCTTCCCGTCTGACGACCAATATGGACCTTATCTGATAGTTCACGAATTCGGGCATCACTTCTGCGCCCTCGGAGATGAATATTATACATCACAGGTTTCCGTTGAAGATTATTATAAATTTGATGTTGAACCTTATGAACCAAATCTGACTACACTTGTTAATTTCGATAAGAAGTGGAAAAATTTGATAGAGCAGGGGATACCTGTTCCCACTCCCGCAACGGATGAATATAAAGGAAAACTCGGAGTATTTGAAGGCGGCGGATATGTAGCAAAAGGTGTTTACAGACCTATGATAGATTGCACAATGAAATCAAAAACCTATAATAACTTTTGTCCTGTATGTACTAAAGCTATTATAGATATGATATATTATTATTCCGGAAAATAGAATTCCGGTAATGATGAAAAATAGAATAGAAATAAAACCGGGATTGAATGTCTCAATAGTCAAAAAGGAACACCAGAAAAACGGGAAACTAACGGGTGGTATAGTTCAAAAAATTCTTACAAAAAGTTCTTTTCATCCGTATGGAATAAAAGTACAACTTACAACGGGCGAAATTGGCAGGGTTAAAAATATAAATCCAAAGCTTTAAGGGGTATTTTAAAAATTAAAAACCACGAATCAAATATTTATTTTAATTGTCAGCATGTTAAACTAAAGTAAAAGAGAATTTATCTTGAGTTCATTCAATTTACATATTTAATATATTTAGATAGAAGGAGAAAATAGCAATGAGTTACAAAACCACAATCGATATTTTCCGAAAGTACTTCCAGCGGCAGATTGATGTTACGAGAAAAGCAATAAATAAAATAGATTTACCCAATCAACCATTTGTTACAATTTCACGCCTTGCCGGGGCTGGAGAAGTCCAGTTCCCCGTAAAACTGATCAATACTTTAATAAAAAAAGATAAAGAAGCAAAAGAAAATTGGATTTATTTCGATAAGGATATTTTTGAAGTAGTTCTTGAAGAGCATAACCTTCCTCAAGAGATTTCCCGATTTATGCCTGAAAACAAAATCTCTGAAATTCAGGATGTACTCGAACAGCTTTTTGGGTTACATCCATCCGAGCATAAGCTTATAAAAAAAATAAGTGAAACTATACTGCATCTTTCTAATCTAGGGAACGTTGTTTTTGTCGGCAGAGGTTCCAACATAATTACAAAATATAATAAGAATGGAATTCATTTAAGGTTAGTTTCATCCCTTGAAAACAGGATAGCCAATATTCAAAAGTTCTTTAAATTAAGTAAAAATGCATCAATAAAACTTATTCAAAAAGATGATAAAGAAAGAGCGGCATATATTAAAAAATATTTTAGTAAAGATATAAATAGCCCGTTACTTTATACACTCATTATCAATTTTGATATGATTTCTGTCGATGATGCTCTTGAACTTATAAGTGATGAAGTTATTAAAATCCGGAGCAGGATTAACCGTAAATAAAAAAAAACTTGTTCCGTTTTAAGGGAACAAGTTCTGATATTATCTAATATCTATTTTTAAAAATCTTTACGGGAATATTTTAATGCTTTCCCTTTGGAGCTAAAAATTTAGCGAACAGCAATAGTCCGATAATCGTTGCTACTCCTATAAGACTGAACATAAACCATAAAGTCGAAGGTGAATGAAGATTATCTACAAAATGCACATAAGCCCTTGCGCCGAGATATCCGCCTATCCCACTTCCGATTACACCGTACAAAAATGAATATCCAAGATATAAAGCCTTCTTGTCTTCAGGAGCTATCAAACCGACATAACTAATGAATTTCGGATGAGCCGTCATTTCTCCGAGTGAAAATATTATTATTCCTGCCATAAATACCCAGGCATAAGTTGATATTGCAAGCATTGCCATACCGATTGTTCCGAGACCAATGCCTACTATCATAGTTGGTAATGCTTTTGTTTTCTTCACTATATTTGATACTACAATCTGAAGTACAATTATAGTCCCAGCATTGATCACTGTTACATGTTCCGCATCGAATTTCCAGTTGGGTTTATCAATGAATAATCCAAGAATTGAATTAACAAAACTATCAACGGGTACCATATCCATATGTTCTTTTAAATACCATAGTACAGTATCAAACATTTGGAAGTAAAGTATCCAGAAACCCGAATATATAACTATCATCAATATAAATCTGAAATCTTTCAATACTAAAATCATATCTGCAAATACTCTTAGTAAAGATTTTGAACTTTCCGGTTTTTTAGGTTCTTTATAAACAAAAAAGTTAAGTAGTAATAACCATCCAGTTCCAATTGCAGCCATAAAGAAAATAAACGACCATGAAATACCCTTGAGCCATGGTACAAGTATGAGAGGGAATATGAATGCTCCTAAATTTATCGACCAGTAATATATTCCAAATCCGAGAGTGGAATTATTTTCATTCGTGTTTCTTGCAATGGTACCCGAAATTATCGGTTTGAAACTTCCTGCTCCAAGTGTCATTAAAATTAAACTTGCGAATACGAGAAAGTATGTATGTACAAGTCCCGTAAGCAGATATCCGGTGCTCATTACTGCAAAAGCAAACATCAGCATTTTTCTGTAACCGAACCTGTCAGCTATTGCACCCGAAATAATCGGTAAAAAATACAACAACGGACGTGTAACGCTGTTCATTATTCCGACACTTTCTTTTGAAAATCCCAGTCCGCCTTCAGCAACAGACATTACAAGGAAAACTGATAGCACAGACATAACGCCGTAATAAGAACCTCTCTCAAAAAACTCCATAAGTATCACTATCCAGAAATTTTTTGGAAAAGACCTAAGTAATCCCTTTTTCTTCTCTGTAATTTCGCTCAAATGCAGCTCCTTTTAAAAATTTTTTAGATTTTTGAAAATACCTTTGCTTATAAGAAAATTCAAGTCTAAGAAAATATTTTTCTATGAGATAATAATAAAATGATTTGTTAACAAAATCGATTTATTAATTTAAATCCATATCCCCCCTTTTTTTCAAAGGGGGGTTTGGGGGGTTTTATTTCTTGTTTCAAATTTCCTGATTAATAACGCATTCAAATCACTTTATCAGAACCATACGTTTTATAGCAGTAAAATCTCCGGAGGTGAGTTTATAAAAATAAATACCGCTCGATAGATTTGTTCCGTCAAAATTAACCTGATAAACTCCCGGTGTATGAATTTCATTTATAAGTGTCATAATTTCTTTTCCTGAAATATCATAAACATTTATTTTGACATTTCCCGGCTTTGAAATCTGATACTCGATTTTTGTCATAGGATTAAAAGGATTTGGATAATTCTGCCTCAAATCATAATAAGTAGGAACAATTGTTCCGATAGGTTGAATTCCGACTATTGCGTCTCCAATCCTTCCTGAAAATGTAGCCCATTGGCTCGCTCCCGAAGGGATGAATGAAGCCGGTGTCGATGGAGCGGTTGCAAGGTCGCTGCCTGATTTATCAAAAACTGTGTATGGGAATGTGGAACCCCCGTCTGTTGACATTAGAAGTCTTAATCTGTCAGTATGTCCCGGATTCACTGCATAAGCATAATCGAATTTTACGGAATCATTAAGGTCAAGGTTATTATATATTTTTGTTTTAAGGTAATCCATCTGACCTGTATCTAAATAAACAAAGCACGAGTATCTTACACTCTTTCCGCCTGTATATGATGGTCCGTTAGCAGAACCATATTGCATAAAAGGTATTGCATCATCAGGATTTATTAGCTTCCATCCGTTCGCAGGAAACATATATTCGAAATTCTCAACATAAAATCCTGCTTTAGGCTCTATGAGATTATTTTCATCAATTCTGCAAAACTGATTCTGTAATAATATATTCGAAGAATTTTCCGGTGAGGTTTTGTTTGCAGATTTAATATTATCCAGATAATAATTTCTCGCTTTATTACAGTTCATCACTTCTTTCGTCACTTCATTCTGAACGAATACAGCTGAATAAATCATGGAATCTATCCAGGCAGATTCTCTTTTGTATTTGATTTCATAATTGTACGTTCCGGGAGTTATTGGTATTTGAATACCATCTGATGAAGGATACATCCTTCTGAATACGTCATTGAAAATTGTCTCACCATTTGTACCCGGAGGAGTTGGATAAGTAATTTTCCTTTCATTAGCAGCGACTTTCAATCTGAAATCTCCGTTCGCCGATAATGGAGATACAATCTGCAATGTTACACTCGCCTTTATAGTATCTCCCGTTAATCTTGTATCGTTTACAGTCAGGGATAAAGGAGCACCCTTCGATAGCCTGTTATAGAATGGAGTTGTCAGGTTCGTGAGAGTAGTGTAATTGCTTATTTGTAAAAGGAGTCCGTCAACCATCAATGCAGGAACAGCATTAACACCATTATAGGAAACTCGTACTCTCACCTGATTCTGGTTAGCATAAAACATCGGGTCATTCCCGGGCGCTGGCCACCATACGTGATATTTTATTGGAACGATAGAATCCCATTTTGTCTGTATAAAAGCGTCCAGCGAAGGATTTTGGGAGGCACAGGGACCGCAGGTAGAACTCGTATGGGCTTCGAAAAGAACTTTCCTCGTCACACCCGGGTGAAAAACTGTCTCCTGAAATAGTGAATCATTGTTATGCCATTCATCCGATGCCCAGTTGATGTAAATTTTTATATTCTTAATTACATTGGATGTAAATGAAAGGGAATCAAAATATATCTGAGCTGATTGTCCCATTGAAAGACCCGGTATATTTTTCGTTACATTATAAGACGAGCCTGTTACCATCATTGTCACCGTTGCATCGGTGGCTGAATTCTTACCCGTATTCATTATTAAAACTGCCGGTAAAACCATAATGGAGCTTTGTCCGGGCAAAAGATAATTTTTATCCTGAAGATTAAAAGAAGTTATGGAAAGATCGTTGTTGAATTGAACTCCTGCAGAAAAATTATCAAAGTACACATTGTTTCCGTTGCCGTTTGTTGCAGTGAACTGGAACATAACGTTATTCAAGATCAGCTTTTCCATGCTCGGAAAATTAAAAGACAGAAAAATAATGCTAAAAATTAAAATAACAAAAAGTAGATTTTTTTTCATAATTAGAATTTTGAAATTATTATATTATAAAAAATTTGGATTTGGGTCTTTTTCAAACTCATAATAAAGTTTGGTTTTATATAACAGTAATTTTTTTTTCACCTTATCCAAAAGTAATAATAAATATTACTTTTTAGTATGCTATTATGTTATCATATAAAAAAAAAGGACAGGCAAAATGCCTGTCCTGAAATTATCTAAATATTTTGTTTTTAAACTACCAGATTTGAATCCTGATATTATTTGCTCTGAATAAACTGTTGCCTGAATTTACATTAAACGCCGAATAAAATTCGTTCATGTTTGACATCGGAGCATTTACCCTCAGGAAAGCAGGGGAGTGAACGTCCGTCATAACCCTCCTGGCAAGCGTTTCATCCCTGTAATAAACTGCCCAGGAATATGCATAACCAAGGAAATATCTCTGGTCTGCCGTGAAGCCGCCTATTTTTTCATTTTTCTTTCCGTCTTCGGTAAGTTTCATAGCTTCATAACCTATCACTAATCCGCCAAGGTCTGCAATGTTTTCCCCTAATGTGGCTTTGCCGTTGATATGCATACTGTCCAGCACAACATAGTTATCAAATTGTTCTACCATCAGTTGAGATTTTACAACAAATTTTGAAGAGTCTTCTAATGTCCACCAGCCCTTGAGATTTCCCTTTTCATCGTACAATCTACCCTGATCGTCAAAACCGTGTGTCATTTCGTGCCCGATTGTGCTTGCACCAATGAATCCATAAAGGAAAGCATCATCAACTTCGCTCATCTTTTTTCCGGGGACAGTTAGTATTGCAGCGGGAATTACTATCTCATTATTGGATGGATTGTAGTATGCATTGTAAGTCTGCGGAGTCATATCCCATTCGGTTCTGTCAACCGGTTTTCCAATCCGTGAGACCATATCTTTATAATGCCATTCCCTGGCATTCATTACATTTATCACATAAGCATCTCTCGAAATTTCAAGTGTGGAATAATCTTTCCATACATCGGGATATCCGATTTTTTTCACCATTGTTCCAAGTTTTTTAAGTGCTTTTTCTTTCGTATCTTCGCTCATCCAGTCGAGTTTTTTAATTCTGCTCGCAAATGCATCTACCATATTATTCACTATTCCAATAGTTCTTATCTTATCTTCAGGGGGAAAATATAATCTTACATATTCCATACCTAGAATTTCTCCCAGCATGTTATCCGTATTATCCATCACGCTCTTCCATCTTGGTCTTTGCTCTGTCGTACCGGACAGAACTTTCCCATAAAAATTAAAATTCTCATCCCGGATTTCATTATTCAACAAACTTGCAGTCGCTCTTATCAGATTCCATTTGAGATAAGTTTTCCAGTCATCGATACTGTATGTTTGCAACGCTGATTCGATTTCCTTAACAAATTCCGGCTGACCTACGATAATTGTATCGATGTTCTTTACACCCAGAATATCAAAAATATTTTTCCAGTCCACAGAAGGGGAGAGAGCCGTCAGGTCTTTCACTGTCATCTTATTGTAATTCTTATAATCATCTCTCAGGTCTTCAAGTTTCCTCGATGCTTTTGCAAGATCCGTTTCAAGCTTGAAAATCAGATCAGAAATTTTTGAAGAGTTACCGTCTTTTAAAATTGAAAAAATATTGGATATGTGATTCAGATATTCCTTTCTTATGTTTTGCGTTCTCGAATCATCTTTAAAGTAATATTCTCTGTCAGGAAGCCCGATGCCCCCTTGGTAAAGATAGACTGCGTATTTATCGCTTTGCATTAAATCCTGTCCGACAAAAAATGAAAATATGGGAGAAATCCCGTATTTGTGCATTTCCGCAGCTAATTCGATCACTCCTTTTTTATCTTTTATTAATGTTATTTGGTCAAACCATTCTTTTAGCGGAAATATCTTTGCTTTCTCAATAGTAACTGTATCAAGACCGCTGAAGTAGAAATCTCCGATTTTCTGGAAATTACTTCCCTTAGGAGCATCGGATGATACCATCGCATCTTTACATATATTTTGCAGATATACGTAAACACTATCCTCGACAAGATTAAAAATACCATAGGTGTGTTCTGATGGAGGAATCGGATGATTCTTTATAAAAGTCCCGTTTGCATACATAAAAAAATTATCTGCCGGACTGTAAGAGTTATCGATATTTTCACTTAGAAAATATGTTTCGTTATCCTGTGCTTTTAAAAAACTGAATTTAAAAAACAAACAAATTATTAATACTGAATACAAATATTTTTTCATATTATAAAATTAAATTATTATATTTTATATACGTAAATTAAATAAATAAGTTCTCAATAGAAGTGAAATTATTTAACTCAATATTAAACCGAGTACAACCGTCCATACTGCAGACAGCAGGGGATTATTACTCACCTATAATATATAACTACCATAAAAATAATTTTAAGTAAATTAATCAAATCAAATCAAATCAAATAAAAAAAGGACTCCAATAAATTGAAGTCCCGATGGCACACTCTAGGGTACTCGAACCCCTGACCTTTATTTAGATGGCCTAGGTAACCGGGTCACATCAGATTAAATTAAAACAAATTCAAGGATCTTAACTAAGCTAAGAGTTTATTTCTGCTTACCGGAATTTGATACAAGATAACCTTTCCCATTACATCTCCAGCAGGAAACCATAATAGGTACACTATTTTTAACACTATTGATGTTTAAAACTGAAGCACCTTTACAGATAGGACATTCATATCTTAATTCAGTTGTTGGGGCTTCTATTGATTTATATGTGTTACCATCTTTATCATATCTGTCGTATTCATATAATGTAATTGATTCTCCCTGACTTACTTTTGTTTTAATTTGTGCATTTGCAATTTCTGTAATAAAAAATAGTGAGGAAAAAGCAAAAAATATATATATTAGAATTTTCATAATATTAAAATATTTTGTATTAATAATTTTACCCCTCTCGAGGGTAAAGCAATTTATGAAAACTAATAAATTATTATCTTAAAGGCAATACCTTTCTATTATTGCTTAACATTAGATACCAAATTTTATAAAATTATAATTTTTTTAAATAAATAATTCGGCTTGTGGAATTTAAGATTGTACATCGAAAATTGATATTTATGCATTGACCATAGAGAATTGTACATTGGAAGTAGTACACTCGAGGGGACTCGAACCCCTGACCCGTCCCGAGTTCTCGGGACTGCAGTTTCCTTAGATGTTTTTTGTACACTCGAGGGGACTCGAACCCCTGACCCGCTGATTAAGAGTCAGCTGCTCTACCAAACTGAGCTACGAGTGCGGTTCAAATTACACGATTTTATCTTTATTTTCAATTCAGATCATGATATGAATTTCAATATTAAACAAGAAGATTAATTATTATATTCTTTAATGAAAGTATTATTAGTAGGAAGCCCGAAAAATTATTTTGGTATCGATATGTACATCAAGATCCCTAACCTGGGATTGTGTTCTATTGCGGGTAATATTGACAAGGGTCTTGCTGAAGTTCATATTCTCGACTTAGTTATTTCCGGAAAAAATCACGATAAATATTTTACTGATACTCTAAAAAAATTGAATCCTGAAATAATAGGATTTAGTTCTATGATTTTTCAATATAAACATCTTCTATCACTTGCTAAAATTGCAAAATCCATTAATCCTGATGTTAAGGTAATCTTCGGAGGGTACTATCCCACAATAGATTTTGACACTATTGCACAAAATGGTGATATGAAATATATCGATTTCCTTATTAGCGGTGAAGGGGAATTGTCATTTAATGAGTTTCTTAAAGCATATAATAATTCATGTGATTACAGCAAAGTTCCCGGGCTTACATACAAGATAAACGGCAGTGTATTTCATAACCCTCCCGGATGCCTTGTTGACCTCGATGAAATGAAATTTCCCGATAGAAGTGTAAGGTTATTGACCAAAGGTTTCCACCTGATGGGATTAAAAGCAGATGTAATTGAAACATCAAGAGGTTGTGTATATGATTGCAACTTCTGCAGTATAGGAATGATGTATGGAAAATCATTCAGAAAATTTAAAATAGAAAGAGTATTGGAAGATATAAAAAATGTTCGAAGACTCGGTGCGAAAGCTGTTATGATGACGGATGATAATATTACACTCGATGGAAAACGCTTTAAAGAACTTTGCATTGCTATGAAGCAATCGGGATTAAACAAAATTACATATCTTGTTCAGGCAAGTATCAAAGGAATCAGAAACACACCGGGTCTTGTAAAAGCAATGGCTGAAGCAGGAATAAAACTTGTATTTCTTGGTATCGAGAATGTATCCGAATCCGCACTCGATTCAATGAAGAAAGGAAATCAATTTGACACGAATGATACGATTGAAGTATTGAAAGAACTTAAGGCTTACCGGATTATGGTGATTGGTGGTTTTATTCTCGGGAATCCCGATGACGATGAAAACTCGCTGCTATCTAATTTTGAATTTGCAAAAAAGTTAAAAGTAGATTTCCCGCTTTTTAATGTAATTACTCCTTATCCCAAAACTCCGATACGGGAAGACCTTTTAAATATGGGTTTAATAACTAACCTGACTGATTATACTCGTTATGATTGCTGGGAAGTTAACGTTAAAACTAAACACCTTTCTACGGAGCAAATTTATAAAATAAGGGATGATATGAGCTTACGTTATCCGTTTGAATCGGGAGCAATCTACAACTTTTTTAAAGAGTTTCCCGTTTATACTACTATACTTGGTCTAAAATGGCTTTATCATAAGCCAACAGATGTTTTTAAAAGCGTTCTTAAAGGGTCAATTAAAAAAAATAGTAAACGAAATTAATAATTTTGAAAACAATTTTTATTGTAAAATTAAATTTAATTTTATTTAAAATATTTTAAGGGAGATTTTATGCCGGTCATAATTAACAAACCCTCAGTAATTAAATCTGCGGGTAATAAAGAAAAAATAATTCAGGAATATTTTGGTACAGTTAATTCAGGAAATGAAGACGTAAGCATTGCGATTATGAAAAGTCCGGGCGGTTGGCTTGAACCAGGTCAGAAACCTGAATTCGGTGAATATACAATTGTTTTAAAAGGTGTTTTGCATTTAAAAACGGTCGATGAAGAATTTGATATTAAAGCAGGGCAGGCTGTTTTATTAAAAAAAGATGAATGGGTTCAATACAGTACCCCTGATCCTGAAGGAGCTAATTATGTATCCGTTTGCATACCTGCTTTCACTCCTGAAAAAGTACATCGGGATGATTAAAATAATCTCGAACCATCGGGATTTGTATATTAAAGAGATTAAATTTATATGCACTGTCTTCACTTCCTCCAAATTGGTCATATGCAATATTGAGATATGTTCTCAACTGTCCAGCTTTGAAGTTGCATACTGAAAATTTTGTTGTGAAATTAGTAATTATCTTCAAAAACCAGAAGGAAGTAAGATTTTTAAATATGGTAATATAAATTAACTATTATTTATAAATAAACTACAATAATTTGTGAAATAGAATTTGAGATGTTATAGATTCTTAATATTTTTTGAATAAAACATATGGATACTGAAATATTAGCACGTTTGCAATTCGCATTCACGATAGGTTTTCACTATATATATCCTCCGCTTAGCATAGGACTTGGCGTTCTTCTTGTATTAATGGAAGGGATGTATTTAAAAACGAAAAACAAAACATACGAAAATATCACCAGATTCTGGATTAAAATATTTGCCCTGATATTTGCAATCGGAGTGGCAACGGGTATCGTGATGGAGTTTGAATTTGGGACGAACTGGGCTTCCTACTCGAGGTTCGTTGGTGATGTATTTGGAAGTGCCCTCGCTGCAGAAGGAATATTTGCATTCTTCCTCGAATCGGGATTCCTTGCAATTCTCGTATTTGGATGGAAAAAAGTATCACCACGTATGCATTTCTTTTCTACGCTTATGGTGTCTCTCGGTTCGATGTTAAGTGCAGTGTGGATTGTGGTTGCAAATTCCTGGCAGCAAACACCAGCCGGCTATCATCTTGTTGAAAATGGCGGAATTTCGAGAGCTGAGATTACGGATTTTTGGGCTATGATTTTTAATCCGTCTTCTGTTGACAGGTTACTCCACACTCTTTCCGGTGCATGGCTTGCAGGTGCGTTCCTTGTAATAAGTGTTTCAGCTTTTTATCTGTTAAAAAATAAACATATTGATTTTGCAAAGAAGTCAATAAAACTTGGATTAGTACTTGCCATTTTTGCTTCTCTTTTTCAGCTTTTTACAGGTCATCATAGTGCCCTTGGCATCAGCGAAAACCAACCCGCTAAACTTGCTGCCTTTGAAGGTCATTTCGAAACAAAATCAGCGCCGCTTTATCTTTTCGGCTGGGTGAATGAAAAAGAGCAGAAAGTAAATTTCGGTATCGGTATTCCGGGAATGCTGAGTTATATGGTTTATGGAGACTTTCAAAAACCCATAAAAGGTTTAAATGATTTCAAACCGGATGAAATACCCCCTGTAAATATTGTATTTCAGACTTATCACTTTATGGTGGCAATTGGTTTCACTTTAATAGGAATAAGTATTTTATCTTTACTGTTCCTCCGGAAAGAAAAACTATTCACAAAAAAATGGATGCTTAAAATTCTTGTTCTGTCGGTTATACTTCCTCAAATAGCAAATCAACTCGGCTGGATGTCCGCAGAAATCGGAAGACAGCCATGGATTGTTTATAATCTTTTAAAAACAAAAGATGCACTTTCAAAATCAGTTAGTTCAGAGGAGATTATTTTTTCACTGATACTGTTCACTTTAATATATGCTTTTCTTTTTATACTTTTCATTTTTCTGCTTGATAGAAAAATAAAACACGGTCCTGATGAAATCTCTGAAGCGGATGCAGTATATTCAGAGCAAAAATCAATTTTTAATAAATCAAATAACAGGGAGTTGCATTCATGATAGACTTGAACACTATATGGTTTTTACTCGTTGGTGTATTGTTGACAGGATACGCAATTCTGGACGGTTTTGATTTAGGCGTCGGTGCTTTGCACTTGCTGACGAAATCCGATAAAGACAGAAGATTATCTATAAATTCAATAGGACCTGTCTGGGATGGAAATGAAGTTTGGCTTATAACGGCAGGCGGTGCTTTGTTTGCTGCATTTCCTGATGTCTATGCAACGGTATTTTCGGGATTTTATTCTGCATTTATGCTTTTACTTTTTGTCCTGATATTCAGAGCAGTCGCTATTGAGTTCAGAAGCAAACAGGAAAGCAAACGCTGGAGAGCCGCCTGGGATAAAGCATTCAGTATATCGAGTATTGTGATAGCATTACTGATGGGCGTTGCACTCGGAAATATCGTTACGGGTATTCCGCTTGCACAGAATAAAGAGTTTATCGGAAGTTTCATAAGTTTGTTAAATCCTTTTGCACTTCTTGTCGGAATCACGACTGTTTCTCTCTTTATGATGCACGGAGCTATATATCTTGTGATGAAAACGGAAGAAGAACTTCAGACACAGGTGAGGGGCTGGGTGAATAACACTATAATATTTTTTGTTATCTGTTTTGTAACAACTACAATGGCAACATTGATATATTATCCGCAAATGGTAAATCACTTTAAGGAAATGCCGGCTCTTTTTCTGATTGCAATACTTAATATGCTTGCAATAGCTAATATACCACGTGAAATTTATAAAGGTAATGAATTCAGAGCATTCTTTTCTTCAGCGGCAAGTATTGCATTATTGATGGTTCTGTTTGCAATCGGTATTTTTCCAAATCTTGTCCTGTCCAATCCGAATCCTGAGTATAGTTTGACAATTTATAATGCGGCTTCTTCACAAAAAACTCTTATGATTATGCTGATAATGGCAATTATAGGGATACCATTTGTACTGGCTTATACAATTGTTATTCATAAAGTGTTTAAAGGGAAAGTAAAACTTGACGATACAAGCTATTAAACTTTCGAAAAACCAAAACTGTCTGAAATAAAATCAGAACTTAAATAAAATATAAATTCTGTTAGGAAATTATTCCTTGACAATTCTTGTTATTTTATATAACTTGCTAATAGCAACTAATAAAAATAAATAATTATAATATAAATCAATTAAAAAATGGAACATTTAACGATCGATACTTTTAAATCAAAAGTTTTTAATTTTGAAGAAAATAAAGAATGGAAATATGAGGGTGAGTTGCCTTGTATAATAGATTTTTATGCGGATTGGTGCGGACCTTGCAAAATGGTCGCTCCTGTCTTAGAGGAACTCGCAGGTGAATATCAAGATAAGGTTAATATTTATAAAATAGATACAGAAAAGGAACAGGAATTAGCCGCTATTTTTGGAATAAGAAGCATTCCATCTATAATGTTTGTTCCTAAAGATGGGAAACCGCAAATGTCAATGGGAGCAATGCCTAAAGAAGGATTTGTCCGGGCAATTAAAGAAGTACTGCTCGCAAATTAATTATCTTTTTTAAATAAGAGTATCTCTAATATTTTGTAAACGTAGGCATAAATATTTTAAGATACTCTTTTTTTAATCTTTCCTAAAAAATAAAATATTTAAATTACTTTATTGTATTCCTCTGCCTTTATCTCTGTAAAGCGGTTGAGTGATTTTCAGGGAGGGTTGTAACTTTGCCTCATTGAATTTTTTGTTCCTCAAATCCGTTACGAAATTAAGTGCATTAATATATGCATCATCGTAATAAATACCTTTAGATAATTCTTGCCGTTCATTTAATTCGAGTTCTATGGAAAATAAGAGCTCTTCACATGAAATTTGTGCATCTATCCATATTTCTTTTTCAGGTATAAAAAGGTAAGCAAGGTCATTACCGCTGAATCCGAAATCGGGATAAACCCCCCTTCTGATATTCACCCCGTCAACTATCCATATATCTATTCCGTTTCGGTTACCAATATATTGCCTGTAAATATCTTTAAGCTGGATTAATTCAGGAAGATTTTCGATTTCCTGTGTGGAGTCAAAATCAATTGGAGGCACTTTAGAAAGACTATTTTCATGTTCTTTTGCTTTACTGATAAATTCATTTCTTAAAATGACTTCAAGTGCAAGAGAAGAATCATGTGCATCAAAATAACCCATTCCCTTATTATGCATTAGATTCCTTTCGTTAATCTCATGTATAATTGTTGTTTCTAGTTCTTCCGAGGTGATGGAATTATCAACCCAAATTTCTCCTTCCGGATTAAATGTGTATCGTTCAGGATTGCCGCCGTAAAGAAATTCGCCAAATATTTCTCTCCGTATCTTAGGTCCGTCTACAATCCAGACTTTAAATCCTTCTCTTTCACCATATAAAACTTTATATATACCGTTGCTGTAAGTTGAATCACTGAGAAGTGTATTATTTCTTGGGCTTTTGTTGCATGATATAAAAAGGAATGAAATTAAAATTACATTGATTATCTGAAATTTCATTTCTTTTTCGGTTGTTCTTTAATATTTTCCTCTTCTTTTATAGTATTTTGTTCATCTTGCAGTTTCGTAGTATCTATAGGATTATCAAGTAATTTCAAGTTTTCACTTAATGAATCCAATAATATTTTAGTTGTATCAATCCCCGTTTTAGTTGAATCGTTAAATGTTCGTAATGTGTCAATGGGTTTTGTAGTATCACTTAAGGAATAAAACCCGATTTTACCGGTGATATTTTGTACATATTCCGACTGAGGAAATTCAGTATTTAATTTTTTATAATAGTATATCATACTATCTTTATTGCCAATAATATATTCGAATATCCAACCCGTAAAATATAAAGCCCTTGGATAAAAAGTTGAAGTATTATAATTTGATATTATGTATTCAAGAGGTTTCAATGCTTCACGATATAGGTTTGTCGTTATGCTGGATTCAGCTTCTTTATACAGCTTTTCAGGTTCATCTTTTCCAATATCAATTGTTGAAACACCTAAATTTTTCCTTGACTCATTTGCAAATACAGAAGCGGGACTTATTTCTATTATTTTATTGAAGATTTGATTTGCCTCTTCCTGTCTGTTAGAATTCTTATATAATGTAGCCAGGAAATAATAAGCTTTGGTTTGGTTTTCAGGGTTTTGAGAAAAATCAATTGCCTTCGAAATATAGAATTCAGCCGAATCAGGTTTGCTTAATTCATAAATGAATATTTCGGATAATTCAAGAAAAGCATTATATTTATTCTGCTCTTTCGATTTTATTCCTACAATTAAAATCGAATCTTCTTTTGATTTTTGAATCAACAGTAACGAATCCTGCTTATTTTTTTCAAGAACAAGTCCGAGTGAATCATTTCCTTTATTAATAATCGTATTTGTATCAATCGTTTGTTCCCTCAGAGAATCAAGCGGTTCCTCGCCTTTTTTCTTCTCTTTCCTGCCTTTCTCTACAATGGAATCCATAGGCGAATAATTATTCTTTATACCTCCGCCTTTTGGATCTTTAAGTTTCTCTTTTTCTTTCTCATTACCTTTGATCTTTTCTTTATCAATGCCTTTTTCGATGTCTATCATTTTTCTATACTTCTCAAGTTCTACGTCTTCAGTAGGTATTTCACCCTTCGTAGTATCGTTAATAGCGGCAATTAATGTGAAATATTTATTGAAAGTATTTACACGCAAAGCACAGAAGTCAGAAAAATCATTATAAGGATTCTGCTCGTTTACTTTTTTATAACATACAAAAGCTTTTAGATAATTATGTTCTGTATCTTCGTAATGTTTTGCAAGTTTGTAATAAGCTTCAGATGAAGCTTTCGAATTAGGATATGTAACGATTATAGAAAAGTACTTTTTCATAGCTTCGGAGAACGAGCCCTGAAGATTAAGACTATTTGCTAGTTCAACATCGGACAACTGCCTTAAGTCTGTATATTCCCTGTACTTGTAATTCAAAACATCAAGCAGTACATAAGCTTCCTTCGGTTTGCCTGAAAGGTTTAATACTTTAGCATAATTTAATCTCGCGTAAAATATCAAATCGAAATCTGTAGTATTATCATACACGGAAAGATATTCATCCTTTGCTTTTAATAGATCAATAGATGTGTATAATCTGGCAAGAAGAAATTGTTTTTCAGCTTTATTCTCTTTGTTATTAGTAAGTTCGATGGATTTTTTTATATTATCAATTCCATCTTTGTAATTCTTTTGCGAGATATAATACAGTGCAAGTTCCTGAGTCGCTTCGGATTTAATATCAGGATCTTTGGATTTATCGATAAGATTATTCAAAATTAATAATCCTTCATCAATTTTCTTCAATCTTAATTTCGTTTTTCCCTGATAAAGGATTGCTTCATCGGAAAACTTGCTGACATTCAATTTAGAGAAAAACTCATTGAATTTTCTTTCTGACTGATAGAAGTCCTGTAGATAATAGTAGGATTTACCTATAAGCAAAACTGAAGCATCAAGAAATCTTGAATTCTTATTATATTGAATAATTTTAGAGCATTTTGCTATTACACCATTTAGTTTATCTTTTACATTTACCGAAAGGATCGGAAGTGTATAAATGCTGTCTAATCTTCTGTTATAATTAGCTATAATAAGAGTCTTGTATTCCTTCATCCCTTCGTCATAGTCCTCAAGTGAAGTAAAGTATTTATTGAAATATGTACCGAAATTTTCATTTCTGTTTCCCATAAAAATATAAGAAACATAATCCTGATAATCCTCACTCAAAGTTGTCCGGTAATCCGGCTCCGGATCTTCATCTTCAGTTACCTGATTGCCGGTGAGTGTCCTGTGAGTTGCATAGTTACACGCTGCAATTGTAACAGAAATACAGAGAGCAAAAGCAATATAAAAGATATTTTTAATCAAACCTTATTTGTTTTATCTTATAAAGTAACTATTTAAAATTTTTAAAAAAATAAACAAATTTGTTTCAGCATTTTTTAAATTGAATCTCTATGTCAGTAAAATTATATTATATAATATTAATAATAAAGCATATGAATGACGCCGTTGATAAAAATATTGATTTAGAATTTTCATCTACATTTAATGACACGGATACACCTGACAAGTATTTGTTAAATTCACTTCCGGAAATACTTCCTGTGTTACCCTTAAAAGATATTGTGATTTTTCCTTATATGGTTTTCCCGATTCTTGCCGGCAGGGAATCTACAATTAAGGCAATCAATAAGTCAACAGAAACAGATAAATATATTTTTCTTGTTTCACAGATTGACCCAAAACTTGAGGAAACTTCTGTAGATAATCTCTATTCGACCGGTACAATAGCAAAAATTCTTCAGGTGCTGAGACTTCCTAACGGATTGATCAAAGTGCTTGTTGATGGATTGGTAATTGCAAATTCAACGGAATATATATCAGGGGATTTTATATCAACGAAGTTGAAAATTAAATCAATAGAATTTGAAGACAATAATGAGTTAAGAGCTTTGGAAAAACGCTCTTCTAAACTTTTTGTTGATTATGTGAATTCGAATCCTTCGATACCAAAAGAATCAATCTCTGCTTATGAAAACATCTTTGAATCGGACAGAAAACTTTTTTATATTGCATCCGCATTAAATGTCGATGTTCATAAAAAGCAATCTTTAATTGAAAAAACTAATTTGAAGGATCAATACTTTGAATTGCTGTATATTTTGAATTCAGAAATCGAAGTATTGAATATTGAAAAAGATATTGATGCGAAAATATACCAGGCGATGCAAAAGAATCAGCGGAAATTCATTGTGCAGGAACAGATAAGAATTCTGCAGGATGAACTTGGTGATGGAATTGAGCTTGACCCTGATTTAATTAAAATTAAAGAACAGATAGAAAAATCCGGAATGCCTGAACCCATTTTAGAAAAGGCGATGGAAGAGTTCAATAAGCTAAGGAAGACACCTCAAATGTCTCCGGACTTTGGAGTCATTAGAAATTATCTGGACTGGATGGTGAATGTACCGTGGAATAAATTCACTGACGATAATTATGACCTTGAAAGAGCGCAAACCATTTTGGATGAAGACCATTACGATCTGGAAAAACCCAAAGAAAGAATTATAGAGTTAATTGCTGTTTTGAAATTACTGAAGAATAAGAATATAAAAAAGTCGCCCAAAGGGCAGATACTATGTCTGGTGGGACCTCCCGGAGTGGGGAAAACATCTTTAGGAAAATCAATAGCCCGGACTCTGGATAGAAAATTTACAAGAATTTCTGTCGGAGGTATTAAAGATGAAGCAGAAATAAGAGGACATAGACGGACGTATATTGGTTCTATGCCGGGGAAAATCATTCAGGCAATGAAAAAAGTGGGAACGAGCAATCCTGTTATATTGATAGATGAGATTGATAAAATGAGTAACGACTTTCGGGGAGATCCCTCGAGTGCAATGCTCGAAGTTCTTGACCCTGAACAGAACAATGCTTTTAACGACCATTACCTTGATGTAGATTATGATTTATCAAATGTGCTTTTCATTACAACCGCAAATATACGTTACAATATTCCTTTGCCGCTTCAGGATAGAATGGAAATTATAGAAATGCGCAGCTATATGGATTTTGAGAAGATTCAGATTGCACAGAGGCATATCCTGCCAAAAGAATTAACTGAGCACGGAATGGATCAGAATGAGATTAAATTTCCCGATAATATATTATTGAAGATAATCAGGGAATACACAAAAGAAGCGGGCGTAAGAAATTTAGAAAGAGAAATTACTTCCATCATCAGAAAATTTGCAAAAGAAAAAGTAATAAAGAACGATCTGAAGAAAAGTAAAAGCATCACAGTAACAGAAAAACTCCTTGAGAAACATCTTGGAGTAAATAAATATTATTCAAAGAAAAGAAGCAAAGAAGAAAAAAATAAAATCGGAACGGTCTATGGACTCGCCTGGACTTCTATGGGCGGTGATATTCTGAACATTGATGTTACTGTTATGAAAGGACAGAATAAACTTACACTGACTGGACAACTCGGCGATGTAATGAAAGAATCTGCACTTGCGGGATTATCTTTTATCAGGTCAAATTCGGAAATGTTTGGAATTCCCGATGACTATTTTAAAGACAAGGAAATTCATATTCATCTGCCTGAAGGGGCAATTCCAAAAGATGGACCTTCAGCCGGAATAACGATGATAATTGCAATGCTTTCGGCTGTAACAAAAAATCCCGTAAAAAGTAATGTCGCTATGACGGGTGAGATAACTTTAAGAGGTCACGTCCTGCCTATAGGAGGATTAAATGAGAAATTACTTGCAGCTAAAAGAAATAACATCACAACTATTCTGATACCCTCGGAAAATGAAAAAGATATCTCTGAAGTCCCGGCTGAAATCAAAACAGGACTGGAAATTAAATTAATAAAAAACGTGAGCGACGCAATAAAATTCGCATTTGTAAAACCGGATGTGAAATTTAAAAAATAAGTTTAAAATATTAATATGGCAGATTATAAAGTATCCGCTTTAAAATACAGACCACAGAAGTTTGCAGAGGTAGTTTCCCAGGAATTTGTGACTACGACGCTTAAGAATGCAAAGTTGAATAATAAAATTGCCCACTCGTATCTGCTAAGCGGACCGAGAGGCATTGGTAAAACTACAATCGCAAGAATATTTGCGAAAGCGTTGAACTGCGCTGATTCTAAAGATGGAGAGCCGTGCAATGCTTGTGAAAGCTGCAGTGAAATTACACGCGGAATACATCCGGATATTTTTGAACTCGATGCCGCTTCAAACAGGGGAATTGATGATGTGCGGGCGATACAGGATGCTGCAAAATTTTTTCCGATAAAAGCAAAATATAAATTTTTCATTGTTGATGAAGTTCATATGCTCACAATTCAGGCGTTTAATGCATTATTGAAAATACTTGAAGAGCCGCCCGCATACCTGATCTTCATACTTGCAACTACGAATGCTGAAAAAATTCCCCAGACAATTATCAGCAGATGTCAGAGATTCGTTTTACATAAACTGAAGGTCGATGATATCAGGGAAAAGTTAAAAGAAGTAGCCGAAGACCAGCAAATAAGGATTGACAAAGAGTCATTGTTCCTGATATCAAAACTCGGGGATGGTGCTTTGCGGGATGCACTCGGGATATTTGATATGGCAGTTTCATATTTTGGAAACGATATTAAAAGTGAAGCACTCAAGGAACTTCTGAATCTTCCTGATAAAGAATCATTTTTCAGGATTTCGGAAGCAATAAAATCGGGTAATACAAAATTTCTTATCGAACATTTTTCCGGATTGATAGATCACGGATTTGATCTTCAGACATTTTTTAACGGACTGATAGAGCATTTCAGGAATTTATTAATTGTAAAAACGTCCTCAAATCCTGACTTACTGGACGAAACCGATAATATCAAGAAAAGGTATTTAACGCAAACCGGTGAATTCACCGAAGGACAAATATTAAGATTTCTAAAAATACTTTTTGAATCTGAAACAAGATTCAAATATTCAAATAACCAGAATATTTTACTGGAGACAATATTAATAGAATTATGCAGGGTAAATAAAGAAATTACAGATGTCGCAAACTTGATTGAAGACCTGGAAAATCTTAAAAAAAAAACTCCTGAATTAATCTCCGGCGATACGGATAAGCCGGAGATAGATTTACCTATTAAAATTGCTCCCGTAGATATTAAAAAAGTTACTAATGAAAATCGTGATGTCAATAAGATGATAGACCATCTCGGGCTCGAAGAATTTAACAATAACTAACAAATTACATCTGACTATGAATTATTATGATATAAAAAAAAATTTTCTTGCGATAGAAGATAAATTCTCAAACTTTAAAGATTCGAAGATAGCAGTTCTCCCGATTCCATATGAAGCTACAACCTCATACGGTAAAGGCACATCTAAAGGTCCTGAAGCTATCCTCAAAGCTTCTCATTATGTGGAATTTTTTGATGAGGAACTTAACAGAGAATTATGCTTTGAAAAAGGCATATGTGCGGTCGAAGAGATTAAATTCGGAAGTAAAAAAGGAAAACCAGCCTTAGATCTTATTTACCATAAAGTGAAAGAACTGATAGATGGAAAAAAATTCGTAGTTTCTCTTGGAGGAGAGCATACTATCGCTGCGGCAGCTATAAAGGCACACTATGACTCTTACAAAAATTTATCGGTATTGCATTTTGATGCACATTCGGATTTGCGCGGCGAATATGAGGGGACTAAATATTCCCATGCCAGCTTTGCTGCAAGGGTTTCCGAATTTACAACAAAAATCACACAGGTTGGTATCCGTGCACAGTGTATCGAAGAATATCGGTTCATAAAAGAAAAAGGAATCAAAACTTTTTATGCATTTGAAATCCGTAACGGAAAATATGGAAAAAACTGGGACGATAAAATAATCAAAACTCTTAATAAGAATGTTTACATCACTTTCGATTTAGATTATTTTGATCCTTCAATAGTTATTTCAACAGGAACTCCCGAGCCTGACGGATTCCTGTGGAGTGAGACTGTAAAGCTATTGAAAAAACTCGGCAAAAAAAGAAATGTTGTGGGCTTCGACCTTGTTGAACTTGCACCCGTAAAATCAAATCCCTTCCCTGATTTTCTTGCCGCAAAGCTTGTCTATAAAATGTTAAATTATTTTATAAAGTGAATAAAGAAAAATCAGCTAAAGAAATTATCAGGAGGTTAGACCTTGAATACCCGGATGCAAAATGCCATCTGGATTTTTCCACACCTTTTGAATTGCTTGTATCCACTGTCCTCGCCGCACAATGCACCGATGTTAGAGTCAATAAAATTATGGTTCCGCTTTACAAATCAAAATATAAAAAGCCTGAAGATATTTTAAAAGACGGTATGGATAATTTCCGTGAAGAAATCAAATCGATAAACTTTTTTAACAACAAAGCAAAAGCAATCCTCGTTATATGTTCCGACCTTAAGATTAGATTTAAAAATAAAATTCCGGGTAATATGCAGGACCTCGTATCTTTAAAAGGAATCGGAAGAAAATCCGCAAGTGTACTGCTTGGAAATTGTTTCGGTCAAAATGATGTGATAATAGTAGATACCCATTTATCAAGAGTCACGGCAAGATTAGGACTTATTGAGAATGAAAATCCGGAAAAGATCGAGAAAGAATTACAAGAAATTATTCCTGCGCAGGAACAATTTACATTTTCTTTGGGAATAGGGGAGCATGGGCGTCAGGTCTGCAAAGCAAAAAAGCCTGATTGCAGTAATTGTTTTTTAAATGATATTTGTCCTTCAAAAATAAACCTGTAAGAAATTGGCTAAGAAAAGAAAACCTGATTTAATAAAAATAAAATTTATCTTAATGGATTTGGACGGTTGTTTATCCACCGGTCACATTATATTTTCCAGCAGCGGTGAAGATATTAAAATGTTCCACACACACGATGGTTATGGAATCACACGCGGAAGGGGACTCGGTTTAAAATTTGCAGTCATCAGCGGGATGAATTCACCTGTAAATAAAAGAAGGGTTGACAGGTTAAAGATTCATCACCTATACGAGAATATCGATGATAAACTTATTCCATTCGAAGAGCTCAAAAAGGAATATAACCTTAAAGATGAAAACTTTGCATATATCGGGGATGATGAATTTGATATTCCATTGTTACAAAAAGCCGGCTTTTCAGCCTGTCCTCATAACGCAGTACATGAAGTAAAAAAGATAGTCGATTATGTATGCAAAAAAAACGGAGGTGAAGGTGCGGTAAGGGAACTTATTGATTTGATTCTGAAGAAACAGAAATTAATCTGAACCAGTTATTAGTTGTTGGTTGTTAGTTGCTGGTTGTTAGTTGCTGGTTGTTAGTTGTTGGTTGTTAGTTGTTGGTGTCTTGTCCTAAAATAGGTTGAAACTATAATTTCCAATTCAAAAGCAGTCTTCCAATCGAGAGCTCGGGAAACAGGAGAAAAATTTTTCTAACCACTAACAACTAACCACCAACAACTAACTTACTTTCTCCCCTTTTTGTCATCCTCGAATGCTTTTATCGGGGATCACTTTCTCCCCTTTTTGTCATCCTCGAATGCTTTTATCGGGGATCACTTTCTCCCCTTTTTGTCATCCTCGAATGCTTTTATCGGGGATCACCTTTTCACTTTCTAACTTTCTCTTTCTCCCCTTTTTGTCATCCTCGAATGCTTTTATCGGGGATCACTTATTTACTTTCTTACTTATTCACTTATTCACTTTCTTCCTCGTTGATATATCGGGAAACAGGGAATTGTTCATTATTCTCTGCTCTTTAATTATTAATTATTAATTGTTAATTGTATTCCCCGTTTATTAAGTGGGACTTTGAAAATTATAACAAACTCAAGTATTTCCCTTTTTTAGAATTCTTCATTTTCCCCGTCGTTTACGACGGGGGTAGCTAACGCCCTGCAATTGGGCTTTAGCCCAAACTATTTTAAAGATAATTTATATTCTACACAAATTTTCCCGATTCGTAAACAATAATTTCCAATTCAAAAGAAGTCTCCCAATCGAGAGATGAGCCAGAGGATACCCGAGGAAACAGGGAATTGTTCATTATTCTCTGCTCTTTAATTATTAATTGTTAATTGTTAATTGTATTCCCCGTTTATTAAGTGGGACTTTGAAAATTATAACAAACTCAAGTATTTCCCTTGTTTAGAATTCTTCATTTTCCCCGTCGTTTACGACGGGGGTAGCTAACGCCCTGCAATTGGGCTTTAGCCCAAACTATTTTAAAGATAATTTATATTCTACACAAATTTTCCCGATTCGTAAACAATAATTTCCAATTCAAAAGAAGTCTCCCAATCGAGAGATGAGCCAGAGGATACCCGAGGAAACAGGAAATTGTTCATTATTCTCTGCTCTTTAATTATTAATTATTAATTGTTAATTGTTAATTGTATTCCCCCTTTATTAAGTGGGACTTTGAAAATTATAACAAACTCAAGTATTTCCCTTTTTTAGAATTCTTCATTTTCCCCGTCGTTTACGACGGGGGTAGCTACGCCCTGCAATTGGGCTTTAGCCCAAATATATTAGGAGAACGAATAAAAAAACTCATCTGATAAATATCAAGCGGTAAAGTTGGTAATTTATGTGATGAGAAAAAGTAAAAAAAAGCACGAATTAAAAGAATATTTAATTCGTGCTCAAAAATTTTTCCAACAACTAACAACTAACAACTAACAACTAACAACTAACAACTAACAACTAACAACTAACAACTAACAACTAACAACTAACAACTAACAACCAACAACTATTTTCTAAAAACCTGCTTTACACCTGTATAAAAATTAAATCCTAAATCAATTGTCATCATTCCTATCCATCTTGTGAAGCCCAGACCACCCGGTCCATTACCATCATTTAAGTGTATTTCTGCTGCACCCGGAGTATTAATCTCATTTGAAGGATTGAACAGATTAATCCAATTATATTTAAATCCCAGTTCCAAACCATATTGTCCGCCTTGTCCCAGCACAAACTCATAACCGGCATTAAATTGCAAACCAACTCTGAAAGAATTTTCAAATTTTCCTGTAGGGGTAAATTTATCTGCTACACTTCCAATGCTATTGAAAGTAACCGCAAGTCCGAGATGCTGCTTATTACAACACGGTGCTCCGAAAAGATACTCATAACCTACTGCTCCGGTCCATATATTGAAATTAGTATGCAGTGCATCATCAGGGTTTCCTGAAAAAATCTGAGAAAAGAAACTTGAATTCGCATCATAATTTAACATTTTATTATACTGAATACTCGTTGTTATTCGATGTCTCTTCATAGTACCCAATCCAAATTTTGCAAAAACGCTAAATCCTTTTCCGGCTCTCATATTATACGAATTCAAACCGGTTACTCTGCCATACGCATCATTAGTGGCAAAATTCATATCAAATGAAGCTCCAAGTGTAACCGCAGGTGGAGTATATCTTACCTGAGAATTCACTTCTCCAAAGCTAAAAATTAAAATAATAAATAATGAAACAGTAAAGAGTATTTTTCCCATAATAGTTTTGTATAAGTTTATAGTTTAAATAATATAATAATATCATTTAAATAATTCAATAGTAATTAAAATTTTCTGAATTATAATGGTCAATAGCCTTTTAATTTGCCAAACATAATGCTATTTTCATTATTACATTTAAATACATATAGAGTATATACAGGACGCAGAAAACTTTAATTATTCTTGAGTTTTTGATTTTATGTGACTCAATAAGCGGAGCTGTGTATAGAGGTTAGTTATTAGTGATTGGTTATTAGTGGTTGGAGATTAGTTAATTAGAATAAAAGATGGAAAATAAATAAGTGAATAAGTGAGAAGGTAAGAAAGTGAATGAGTAAGAAAGTGAGAAGGTGAGAAATGAAGTTCTGTCTTATTCACTCATTCACTTATTTACCTATTTACTAACAACCAACAACTAACAACCAATAACTAACAACCAACAACCAGCAACTAACAACCAACAACCAGCAACTAATAACCAAACAACTTATTTTATAATTTTTAATATTAAAACTTTGAAAAAAATAGTTTTTTTCTTCCTATTTACTGTGATATGGATATCGCAGGGTTTAGGGCAAAACGACAAAGAAAACGTTGGTGAAGCCTTAATAGGACCAACATACGGTAGTTTTTATAATTACTCGGATAAGAATAAAGTTAATATCGAAGTGAATATTTGGGGCTTTGTTAAGAACCCGGGAAAGTATTTAATTCCAAAGGGGTCCTCCGTTCAGGATCTTATTTCTTATTCCGGCGGTCCTATCTTGGAATCTAATCTCGAAGATATTCGTTTGTTCCGCCCGAAAAATGATTCTATAGGAATAAGTGAAGATAAAATAATAAATCTAAATTACAATGATTTATTATGGGCAGAAAAAGTGGGCACAAATAAATTTGTGAATCCAACTCTTGAGCCGGGTGATATACTTATTTTCCCCGGTGGTCCCAGGTATTTCTTTCGCGATAACATTTCTTTAATAGCATCTTTAACATCTGTACTCGTATCAGTCGCAATCCTGATTGTGACTATAACAAAAAAATAAACAAAAATTTAATTTAAATTTTAGAAATTGGAAGAATCAAATTTTAATCCGGAACAAAAAAGCACTGATACCAAACTGTTAACACAGTCCATAACTCATCCCTCGGATAATATTAAGCAATACATAAATCTGTTGAGGAATAACGTGTTTCCGATATTATTAATTTTTCTGGCAAGTGTTTTTGCAACAATTATCTATGTCACTAATGCAATTGATATTTATAAAACCAGCACTTCGTTAAAAATCACCAAGTCCCAGGGCAGTATATTGACTGCTAAATTACAGCCATTCGAGGACTTACAGGCAGACAGATTTATTTCCAATGAAATCGAAATTTTGAAAAGTACCACAATAAAAGAACGAACTGCTTCCGCATTATTAGATTCATTTAAATTACATCCCGTAAAATCTGATTATTCATTAATATTGAATATTAATCCTGCATATAACAGCGAAACTGTAAGTCCTTCCGCATTAATCAAAATATTGAATAATGCTGTGAACATAAACCAAAAGAGAGGACTGGATATTGTTGAAATTGCCGCTGAGAGCCCGTCTGCGTATGAAGCGAAACTTATTACCGATGTTTATGCTCTTGCATATGTCCAATACAGTCTGGAATATAGCAGAAGGGAAGTGACAACGATAAGAAAATTTCTGGATGAGGAAAAACAAAAAAAAGCTATTGAATTATTAAATTCTGAAGCCGCAATTCAGGATTATCAGCAGAGAGGTAATGTAGTTTATCTTGATGAACAGGCAAAAAATCTTGTTGAAAGGATTTCTGAACTTGAAGCTCAAAAGAACATATCTGAAGTTGACTTAGGTTCGTACCAGAAAGCTTATTCGGAACTTACGACTGAAGTATCAAAAATCGATGTCGGATTATTAGATTTTTTTGAAGGACAGATAAACGAGACTTATGTTAAAGAATTGTATCAAACAATCGCAGAATTGGAAGTGAAAAGAGATGTTGAAGCAACCATCCCTAAAGAAGAAAAGCTTAAGGAAAAAGTAATCAGCGATTATAACACCAAAATAAAACCTCTGAGAAACACTTTGGATGAAAAATTGTTAATAATTAAGAAAAGTCTATATGGAAATACACCTGAGGAGAGGCGGATTTATTTGCAAAAGCTTTTCGAAACTAACTTGTCTGTTCAGACGAATAGAGCGAAATTAAATTCGATTTCCGGACTATTAAAAAAATACGAATCTGAGTTTTCAAAGCTTCCTGCTCAAAGTATCGAGATTGCGAGACTTGAAAGAGCAATGAAATCCAATGAAAAATTATTCCTTGCTCTCGAGGAGAAATATCAGGAGTCTTTAGTGAGTGAAAATTCACAATTAGGAGGCGTAAATATTATTGACAAAGCCCAGATGTCTTCCATACCTTCTAAACCTAACAGAAAGTTAATAATAATATTAGGATGTATTCTCGGATTAGGATTGGGAATCGGTTTCGCTTTTCTTAGAAATTATCTGGACAGATCTATAAAAACTCCGGAGGATATAGAGAAGAAAGGAATACCAGTTCTTGCCTGGATACCATCAATTGAAGAGCTGAAAGAGCTTGGTTCTTCACAGCTTGAGTTTATTATTGCAAACAAACCCAAAGCTGCTGCTTCAGAATCATTTAAAGCATTAAGAACAAGGGTTTTGTTCTCAAAACTGGAATCCGAACCTTTAAAAACCATTTTGGTAACAAGTGCAATTCCTTCTGAGGGGAAAACTACTGTAGCTTTAAACTTAGCGGGCAGTTTTGCACAATCTGATAAAAAGGTTTTGTTACTTGATTGCGATTTGAGAAAACCCCGTATCCATGCCATTTTTGAATCAGAGAGATTCCCCGGCTTAAGTGATTATCTTTTCGCCAATGCCAGCATAGAAGATGTAGTAAGAAGTACTCGTCTTGAAAATCTTCATTATATTACAAGTGGAACAATCCCTCCCAATCCTTCGGAATTACTTGGCTCAAACCAAATGAAAGAATTTCTGGAAAAGATGAAACTGATGTACGATATCATCATAGTTGATTCTCCTCCGTTTATTTCTGTCACCGACCCTGAAATATTAGTCAGGATAACAGATGGTACAATTCTTGTTGTCCAGGCAAATAAAACTCCGATGGAACCGTTCGTAAGAGCATTCGAAGGTATAATGAATATCGGCAGGAATAAATTCCTTGGAAGTGTTCTAAATAATTTTATGTATAGACAGGCATATGGTTATTATTATAATTATTATTATTATTATTCAAAACCAGAAGTGCAGAAGAAGGAGAAAAAATAGTTATTAGTTGTTGGTGATTAGTGATTAGAATAAAAGATGGAAAACAAAAAAGAACAAATTACTACTATTACTAATTTATTTTGTCTACTTTTTTCAGGACAAGACACAATAACCAACAACCAACAACTAACAACCAACAACTAATAACTAATAACCAACAACCAACAACCAACAACTAACAACTAACAACTAACAACTAACAACTAACAACTAACAACTAACAACTAACAACTAACAACTAACTTGAATTTTAGATTAATTGTCAGAAAAAATGTAACACTTTCCAGATGTCCGAATTGTCTGGATCTGGCATCTTTACGTAGAAGCCGCAGTAGGAATCTATTGGAAAAAATATTAAGGAATATTCAGTTTAAATATTTTTCCTGCCAGAATTGCGGTTGGAGGGGAGCTAAGTTCGGATATAAATTATCAAGAAATTTTGTTTCACTTTCATTTGTTTATTTTTTTATTGCTTTGGCTGCATTTTATTTAGTTAAAAAATTCTTAACAAATTATTTTGATTAAAATATGAATCTAATAGAAAAAATTAAAAGAAATCAATTTGTCGTGGGGATAGTCGGTTTAGGATATGTCGGTTTACCCTTAGGTCTAGAGTTTGCAGAGAAGGGGATTAAAGTTATCGGATTTGATATTGATAAAAAGAAAGTGGATTATATCAATAATAAAAAAGGTTCTTATATCAAGCATATTCCTTCAAAAAGGATTATTGACTCTGTTATCAAAAAAAAATTATCGGCTACAAACGATTTTTCAAAGATACAGAAAGTTGATGCCATAATTATCTGCGTTCCCACTCCTCTGACAGTCAATCGTGAACCTGACCTCTCTTTTATAATTGATACTTCAATTGAAATATCAAAATATTTGCGAAAAGATCATTTTATTTCTCTGGAAAGTACTACGTATCCGGGCACTACAGATGAAGAACTGCTTCCGATTTTCGAAAAAAATAATTTAAAAGTTGGTAAAGATTTTTATCTTTGTTTCTCACCTGAGCGGGAAGATCCGAATAATAAGAATTTTTCAACTTCGACTATTCCTAAAGTAATAGGAGGCGTAACTAAAAATTGCCTAAATGTTGGGATCAGTATTTATGAAAAAGTGATTGATAAAATAATCCCCGTGTCAAGTTCAAGAACTGCAGAAGCAACAAAACTTCTCGAAAATATTTTCCGCTCAGTTAATATTGCTCTGGTTAATGAACTCAAAATGGTATTTGATAAAATGAATATTGATGTATGGGAGGTTATCGAAGCGGCATCTACAAAGCCTTTCGGGTTCACACCATTTTATCCCGGTCCCGGTCTCGGTGGTCATTGCATTCCGATTGACCCTTTTTATCTTACCTGGAAGGCAAGAGAATATGATATTTCAACAAGGTTCATAGAACTCGCCGGTGAAGTCAATACTTTTATGCCTTATTATGTTGTGGCAAAAGCTGTTAAAGTCCTTAATCAAAATAATAAATGCATAAATAATTCGAAAATTCTTATCTTAGGATTATCATATAAAAAAGATATCGATGATTTAAGAGAATCTCCATCGTTGAAACTGATAGAATTGCTTCAGAAAGAAGGAGCGATGGTCAATTATCACGACGATTATATGAAGGAAATACCTGAGCTCAGAAAATATTGTTTTTCCCATAAATCAGTAAAATTATCTGCAAAGAATTTATTGCAATATGATCTGGTATTAATATCCACTGACCATTCATATTATGATTTAAACCTGATTGTTAAAAATTCCAAATTGATACTCGATACCCGGAATGCACTCAAAGGGTTCAAAAATAAAAAAATATACAAAGCATAAGTTAGTTATTAGTTATTGGTTATTAGTTATTAGAGATTAGTTATTAGAGATTAGTTATTAGAGATTAGTTATTAGAGATTAGTTATTAGAGATTAGTTATTAGAGATTAGTTATTTAGAATAAAAGATGGAAAATAAAAAAGTGAATGAGGAAGAAAGTAAGAAAGTAAGAAAGTAAGAAAGTAAGAAAGTGAATAAGTGAGAAATGGATAAATGCATTAATAAACTCTAACATCTAACATCTAACAACTAACAACCAGCAACTAACAACCAACAACTAACAACTAACAACCAATAACTAACAACCAACAACTAACAACCAACAACTAACAACCAACAACTAACAACCAACAACCAGTGAGAGAGAGGGCTGTTCGTTTTTATGAGAATTATAAGGAATTAGATAAGAAAAAGATTAAAGAAATTTGTAAAAAACACAATTTATCGGATAAATATAATTTGTTTATAGAAAAATACATAAATGAGAAATAAACAAATAACAAGAGAACTCATTAAAAGCAAAAAAGAATACCATAATAAACAAACACATGTAACATTAAGAAAAAAGTTGGAAACACTTGTTAGTTTGCAAAAACTTCATATCGAATTCTCTCGAATAAGAGGTTCCGAAATTGAATCATGGAAAAAAGTATGGGTAAATATTTGAAAAGCAGAGAAAATTAGTTATTAGTTATTAGTATAAAAGATGGAAAATAAAAAAGAAAAAATTAACAACTTCGAAGATTTAAAAGTGTGGAAATTAGCACATCAAACTGTTTTAGAAATATATAAATTATCTGAAAGTTTCCCAAAAAGTGAAGAATACAGAATAACATCACAATTATTAAGAGCAGTTGTATCAATTCCAACAAATATAGCTTGATACGTGAAATATGGCTTTCTATTATATTTACATATTAAAAAGTAAAAAAGACAAAAAACTATATACCGGATATACCTCAAATTTAAAAATCAGATTAGAATCTCATAAAAACGGAAAAGTATTTAGTACAAAAAATAGATTACCGGTTGAACTAATCTATTTTGAGGGTTGCCTTAATATGAATGATGCTGTTCACAGAGAAAAATATTTGAAAACGACTTATGGCAAAAGATATATAAAGAATCGTCTTAAATTATATATGGAAGAGTCTAAATGATTATTATTTCACGTATCGGGAAGGGTCATCACGATATTCAAAGAAAGAATTTATACAGTTTCTTGTCATTGCCAGAGGTTCTGTGGAAGAATGTAAATACTTGTTATTACTGACGAAAGATTTAGGATATATAACTGAAAATGAATTTAAAAGTTTATCGGAATCCTTAAATTCTATAGGTAAAATGACAAATGCATTAATAACATCCTTAAGATCTACCAATAACGAATAACCAACAACCAACAACTAATAACTAATAACTAATAACTAACAACTAACAACCAATAACTAACAACCAGCAACTAACAACTAACAACCAGCAACTAACAACCAACAACCAACAACTAATCAACCAACAACCAACAACTAATGAAATATCTAGTCACCGGCGGAGCCGGCTTCATCGGCTCTAACATTGTAGAAGAACTCCTCAATCGCGGTGAATCAGTTCGTGTTCTTGACAACTTCTCTACCGGGAAAAGAGAAAATTTAAAAGAATTTGAGAAAGATATTGAATTAATTGAGGGGGATATAAGGAGTTATCAAATTGTAAATGAAGCAGTAAAGGGAGTGGATATTGTATTACATCAGGCAGCTTTATCTTCTGTTCCCGGTTCGATAAAAGACCCGATAACAACTAACAAAGTAAACATAGGGGGAACATTAAATATGCTTGATGCTTCAAAAGATGCAGGAGTTAAAAAGTTTATATTCGCTTCTTCTTCTGCAGTATATGGTGACGATCCCGAATTACCTAAACACGAAGGAATGACGCCGAATCCATTATCACCTTATGCGGTGAGTAAACTTGCAGGAGAAAACTATTGCAGAGTATTTTCAAAGATATACGGGCTTGAAACAGTATGCTTAAGATATTTTAATGTATTCGGACCAAAGCAAAACCCTGATTCAGAGTATTCAGCAGTTATACCTAAATTTATTAAACTAATCACCAACAACCAGCAACCAATTATATATGGTGACGGAAAACAAACCCGTGATTTCATATATGTAGATAATGTTGTAGAAGCAAATCTATTAGCTGCTTCTACCAAAGGCAACGCGGGTGTAGTAATGAACTGCGCCTGTAATGATCAAATAGAATTAAACTATTTAATCGAACAAATAAATAAATTGCTTGGCAAGAATATAAACCCGGTTTATGCTGAACATAGAAATGGCGACATAAAACACTCATTCGCAGATATTTCACTAATTCAGAAAAATTTAACCTGGTCTCCAAAATATAGTTTTACAGAAGGTTTAAAAATACTAACAACCAACAACTAACTTATTTACTTATTTACCTATTTACCTATTTACCTATTTACTAACAACCAACAACTAACAACCAACAACTAACAACCAACAACCAACAACTAACAACTATTTACTTATTCACTTATTCTCTTATTCACTTATTAAATATTTACTTATTCACTTATTCACTTATTTCTATTTACTAACAACTAACAACCAACAACCAACAACTAACAACTATTTACTTATTCACTTATGAAATATTTACTTATTCACTTATTCACTTATTTCTATTTACTAACAACTAACAACCAACAACCAACAACTAACAACTATTTACTTATTCACTTATGAAAATCACCGTAATTGGAACAGGATACGTCGGATTAGTCACAGGTACGTGTTTTGCCGAAAGTGGAAACCAAGTCATCTGCGTAGATAACAATCCGCAGAAACTAACAAAATTACAAAATGGAGAAATTGTTATCTATGAGCCGGGCTTAGAAGTACTTTTTCACCGAAACATTCATCAAAAAAGATTGACTTTCACAGGAGACATTAAAAGTTCTTTATTATCTTCAGAATTTATTTTTCTCTGTCTTCCGACCCCGCAAGGTGAGGATGGTTCTGCGGATTTGAAATATATTTTAAATGTTGCTGATGATATCGGAAAGATATTCAGTGAACTTGACGGAGATGCTCAAAAAAAAATTATAATCAATAAAAGTACCGTCCCAGTTGGAACATCGAAAAAAGTAAGCGAAGCGATAAAAAATCATGGCGTAATAAATTTTGATATAGTCTCAAATCCCGAATTTTTACGTGAAGGTTTTGCTGTTGACGATTTTATGAGACCGGATCGCATTGTTATCGGTACTGAAACAAAATATGCTTTAGAAAGAATGAAAATTCTATACGAGCCGTTCCTTCGACAGGGAAATCCTATTATCGAAATGGATACGGCGAGTGCAGAGGTAACTAAGTATGCTGCTAATTCATATCTTGCAATGCGCATTACTTATATGAACGAGCTTGCAAATTTTTGTGAAAAGGTTGGTGCTGATGTAGATCTTATTCGCAAAGGAATGGGAAGTGACACCCGTATCGGTAAACGATTTTTATTTCCGGGAATTGGTTATGGCGGATCGTGTTTTCCAAAAGATGTTAATGCGCTGATTAAAAAATCATTAGACTCCGGTTCGGAAATCAAATTATTGACAGTTGTTGATGAGGTGAATAAAATGCAAAAAAGTATGTTCGTGAATAAAATCTTAAAACATTTCAATGAAAACATCAACGGCAAACATTTTGCAGTATGGGGATTAGCATTTAAACCGAATACAGATGATATGCGGGAAGCCCCTTCATTAGTTATCATCGAAAAATTATTAGAACTTGGCGCTGAAGTGACGGCATATGATCCAGCCGCAATCGAATCTGCACGTTTTTTTCTTAAAGATAGAATACTATATGCTCGCAGCGCATATGAGGCGCTCGAAAATACCGATGCATTACTCGTTCTCACAGAATGGAATGAATTCAGAAATCCTGACTTTAGTATTATCAGCTCTAAACTTAAATCAGCAGTGATTTTTGACGGAAGAAATATCTTTGATCCCGAAAAAATGAAAGAACTAAAATTTACATATTATGGAATCGGACGAAAACCGGTTCTTCAACAGGAGCGGCAATAAATGAAAACTTCTATTATTACCGGCGGGGCTGGATTTCTTGGATCTCATTTATGTGAACGGTTATTGAATGAAGGTCATCGTGTTGTGTGTCTTGATAATCTTGTTACGGGCTCAATAACAAATATCGAACATCTGTTTACAAATTCAAAATTTTCCTTTATCCAGTATGATGTTACAAATTTCATCCATATTCCCGGTGATGTTCATTATGTGTGGCACTTTGCCTCTCCTGCAAGTCCCATCGATTACCTCAAACTTCCAATTCAAACACTCAAAGTGGGTTCACTCGGCACACACAAAGCCCTTGGATTTACCAAAGCAAAAAATGCCCGTTTTTTACTTGCATCTACTTCGGAATGTTATGGAGATCCTGAAGAGCATCCTCAGGTAGAAGAGTATTGGGGAAATGTTAATCCGGTGGGACCTCGCGGTGTTTATGACGAAGCAAAACGGTTTGCAGAAGCGATGACGATTGCGTATCATCGATATCACGGAGTACAGACTCGCATTTCGAGAATCTTTAACACATATGGTGAACATATGCGTGTGGAAGATGGTCGGGCAATTCCGTCGTTTATTTCACAGGCATTAAATGGCGATGATGTGACTGTATTTGGAGATGGTTCACAAACCCGGAGCGTGTGTTATGTATCTGATTTGATCGACGGGATATATAAGTTGATGATGTCTGACTATGTAATGCCAATGAACATAGGCAATCCCAAGGAACTCACGATATTGCAACTGGCAAAAGAGATCATTGAATTAACTCACAGCAAAAGCAAGATAATTTTCAAAGAACTTCCAGTTGATGATCCGAAAATTCGTCAACCCGATATTACGAAAGCTAAAAACATATTAAGTTGGGAACCTACGGTAAATCGCAAAGAGGGGCTGCGTAAAACAATTGAATATTTTAAGTTAAAAATAGGAAGTGTTTGATTTTTTTCATTTCACTAACAACCAACAACCAACAACCAACAACTAACAACTAATAACTATTCACTTATGAATTATTCACTTATTCTCTTATTTACTTATTAACTTATTAACTTATTAACTTACTAACTTATTTACTTATTCACTTATGAAATATTCACTTATTCTCTTATTCACTTATTCACTTATTTACTTATTCACTTATTTACCTATTTACTAACAACTAATAACTATTCACTTATGAAATATTCTCTTATTCACTTATTTACCTATTTACTAACAACCAACAACTAACAACTAATAACTAATCTTTATAATTGATAAAATGAAAGTAGTAATTCTAGCCGGCGGACTTGGTACGCGCTTAAGCGAAGAAACCACTATTAAACCTAAGCCAATGGTTGAAATTGGCGGCAAGCCGATACTCTGGCATATTATGAAAATTTATTCTCACTTTGGTTTTAATGAATTTATTATTTGCCTTGGCTATAAAGGATATTTAATTAAAGAATATTTTGCTAATTATTCTATACATCAATCAGATATTAAAATCGATTTGAAAAATAATAAAATTGAAACTCTTAATAATTATGCAGAACCCTGGAAGATCACTTTAATTGATACCGGCGATAATACAATGACAGGTGGACGTCTGCTTCGAATAAAAGAATTTACTAATAATGAGACTTTTATGATGACCTACGGTGATGGCGTAGCCAATATTGACATTAATGCCTTGATTAAATTCCATAATACTAAAGGCAAATATGCAACAGTTACCGCTGTGCAACCATCAGGCAAATTCGGTTCTTTGGATATTGATAAAGATAATAATGTAAAATCATTTGTTGAAAAACCTTCCGGAGACGGGAAATGGGTAAATGCCGGATTTTTTATTTTAGAGCCTAAAGTTTTTGATTATATTGAAAGCGATTATACTTTCTTTGAAAGAGAACCGTTAGAGGGTTTGGCTAATGATAATCAGCTTGCGGCATATCATCATCACGGGTTTTGGATGCCAATGGATAAATTATCAGATAAAAACGAACTTGAAAATTTGTGGATTGCCGGCAAATCCCAATGGAAAATTTGGGAATAAAGGAAAAATATTTACACAAAGAACACTTAAGAAAAAATGAATTTATTTAATAACATTTATAAAAATAAAAAAGTATTGTTGACCGGTGATACCGGCTTTAAGGGTTCCTGGCTGGCAATCTGGTTATATGAACTTGGCGCCGATGTTTTCGGTTATGCACTTCCCCCTCAAAGAGAAGAGGATAATTTTGTTAAATGTAATTTAAGTAATATTATTCATCATCAAGACGGAGATATTAGGGATGCAAATAAACTTATAAATTATTTTAAAAAAGTTAAACCGGATTTCGCGTTCCATTTAGCCGCGCAACCGATTGTTTTAGAATCCTATAAAAATCCGCATTATACGTTTGAAACGAACATAATGGGAACAGTAAATTTTTTTGAAGCTATTAGAAATACTAAAAGTGTAAAAGCTGCGGTTAACGTAACCAGCGATAAATGCTATCAAAATAATGAATGGGTATGGGGTTATAGAGAAACTGATCCAATGGGAGGTAAAGACCCCTACAGTGCTTCAAAAGGATGTTCCGAATTAGTTACAAATGCATATTTAAATTCTTTCTTTTCAAATAATATTCATTGTTCAATAGCTTCCGCAAGAGCCGGAAATGTTATCGGCGGAGGTGATTGGGCAGAGTATAGAATAGTACCCGATTTTTTTAGGGTAATCAAAAACGATGAGAAATTAATCATACGAAACCCAAATGCTACAAGGCCCTGGCAGCATGTACTCGAACCTTTAAGCGGTTATCTTCTTTTAGCTTCAAAATTATATTCAGACGGCGATAAATATTCGGGCGGATGGAATTTCGGCCCATTAGAGCAGGCGAACCATAAAGTATCTGAATTAATTAAAGCAATAATTAAATATTACGGCAAGGGGGAGGTCGTTTTTAATGAGTCTTCTGAAAAATTACCTGAAGCAAATATGCTGAAGTTGGATATATCAAAAGCTCAATGGGACCTTAAATGGAAACCGGTATTATCTTTTGATGAGCTGATTGCATTTACAGTAGATGGCTATACAGATGAAATTTCCGGTGATGGTGTCCATAAAAATAGAATTAAGCAAATTTTAGATTACATTAATTTGGCGAAACAAAAGGAAATACAATGGTCGTTATAAAACCTGATTGGTTCTATGTGTAACAAAACCGGTAACTCAGAAACTTTACTAAAAGAAAACAAAGAAATGAAACCTAAAGAAATAAGAGAAAAAATATTAAATCTTACAAAGGAATATTATAAACTAAAATTTCAAGATAAAGAATTTATTTCCAGAAAAAGTAAGGTTAACTATGCCGGTAGAGTATTTGACGAAAAAGAACTTGTTAATCTTGTCGATTCTTCGCTTGATTTTTGGCTTACCGAAGGAAGATATTCGGAATCTTTTGCGGAAAAGATATCCGATTTTCTCAGCGTCTCAAATGTTATACTTGTTAATTCCGGTTCATCTGCTAACCTTTTAGCTCTTTCTGCTTTAACATCGGAAAAACTTGGGGATAAAAGATTAAAGCCGGGAGATGAAGTTATTTCAGCTGCTGCCGGCTTTCCTTCAACAGTTACACCAATTCTTCAGAATAATATGATACCGGTTTTTGTAGATGTTGATATTCCAACTTATAATATTGATGTCAAAATGATGAAGAAAGCGATATCGCCAAAAACTAAAGGAATGATGCTTGCTCACACACTTGGCAATCCTTTTAATATTGATGCAGTAATGAAATTTGCTAAAGAATATAATCTTTGGGTAATTGAGGATAACTGCGATGCTTTTGGGAGTAAATATCACGGTAAGTATACCGGAACATTCGGACATATTTCTACGATAAGCTTTTATCCGGCACATCATATCACAACAGGGGAGGGCGGGGCAATTTGTACAAATGATGAACAGCTTGCTAAGATAATTAAATCATTCAGGGACTGGGGGCGTGACTGCTACTGTGCCGGAGGCGAAAATAATACTTGTGGTAAAAGATTTTCTCAATCTTTTGGCTCTTTGCCTTATGGCTATGATCATAAGTATGTTTATTCAGAAATCGGTTATAATCTTAAAATGACCGATATGCAGGCGGCAATTGGTGCGGCACAAATTGATAAACTGCCTTTGTTTTGCGAAAGGCGGAAAGAAAATTTTAGCAGGTACAATAAAATTTTTGAAAAGTATTCAGATTATTTAATTCTTCCGGTAGCTACCGAACATTCTGATCCCTCCTGGTTTAGTTATATTGTTACGGTAAGAGAAAACGCCCCTTTTAAACGAGATCAACTCACCAAGTACTTGGGCGATAATTTAATAGAGACAAGAAATTTATTTGCTGGAAACATGGCACGGCAACCGGCTTTTATCGGAAAGAATTTTAGAATAGCTGAGAATCTGAACAATTCAGATTACATCATGAATAATACTTTTTTCCTCGGCACATATCCCGGGAATACTGCTGAAAAATTAGATTACATTGAAGAAGTGATTACGGATTTCATGCAAAAATACTGATTGTTCGAATGTTAACGAATGACACGAAAATTTTATATAAAGAGGAGAGCTATAAAATAATCGGTGCTTGTATGGAAGCCCATAAGAAACTTGGTACTGGCTTTCTTGAAAGTGTATATTCTGAAGCATTAGAACTTGAATTTGTAAAAGAAAAAATTCCTTACGAAAAAGAAAAGAAGCTGCCAGTATTTTATGATGGGCAACCACTAAAGAAATATTTCAAAGCCGACTTTGTCTGTTATAATTCTATTATTATCGAGTTGAAAGCCACTAAATTCTTAGTAGAGGCTGATTATAAACAGACAATAAACAACGTAAAAGCTACGCAATTTAAACTAGCTCTTTTAGTAAACTTTGGGACACCCTCATTAACATACAAACGTATTGTAAATTAATATAATTCGTGGCATTCGTATAAATTTGTGTAATTAGTGATTTCAATGGCGATCGTCAGAAAATATAAAGCAAAAGTAGAACAAATAAAAAATCCTTTACCGGATATTTTTACTGCTACTTTTTCTTCAGATAGAAAATTTCAATATTTACCGGGACAATTTTTACATTTAGCATTAGATGAATATGACGGTATCAGTCAGTGGCCGGAATCAAGATGTTTTTCTATGCAAAGCAACCCAAATGAACCACGAATAAGCATTACATTCTCAGATAAAGGTAAATTTACAAAACGGATGGCTAACGAATTGGACAAAGGGAAAGAAGTATGGCTTAAGCTGCCTTATGGCGAACTGTTCACACAGCCACACAACAAAGCAAATACAGTATTTATTGCGGGAGGAACAGGGATTACCCCATACCTTTCGCTCTTTACTCATGAATCTTTCAACGAATACACTAATCCTCACATTTATCTCGGCTTTCGTTCTGAAGAATATAATATTTATAAAGACGAACTTCGTGGAATTCGTAACAATTCGTGTAATTCATCAGAAACTAAATTTGTGAAATTCGTATTTGAAGATACTGATGGCATAATAGACATACAAAGCATATTTAATGAAAACAGCACAAACAGTGACTATTTTATTTCGGGTCCTCCATTGATGATCAAATCTTTTCGGAATTTTTTATTATCAAAAGGATTAGAGGGAAATAAAATAAGAACAGATGAATGGGAATAATTCGTGAAATTGGGAATAATTTGTGAAATTTGTATTAAATGAAAACAATATTGCTTACAGGCATTACCGGTTTTTTAGGAGCAAATTTATTAGAAGCGATTCTTGCTGAAGATTATACGGTTATCGGGCTTAAGAGATCTACTTCTGATATTTGGAGAATTAAAGAATTTCTAAATGACAAAAGAGTTAAGCTAATTGATATTGATAAAGTTCCATTAGATAATATATTTGCTGAAGAACAACATATCAATATACTTATTCATTCCGCATGGGGCGGAGTACAAGCTGAGGATAGAAATTCAATTACTAAGCAATTAGAAAATTTTAATTATGCAGCAAGACTATATAACCTTTCAATTAAAGCCGGAGTTAATAAAATAATTTCACTTGGCTCACAAGCGGAATATGGTCAATATGAAGGAAGGGTTGACGAGGATTACCCATGCAAGCCTACAGATGCCTATGGTATGGCAAAAATATTTACAAGCAGATTACTCCAAACATTAGCTGAACAGTCGAATACAAAATGGTTCTGGATAAGACTTTTCTCTTTATTTGGACCTAAAGAAGACTGTAAATGGCTTTTACCTTTTGCGATATATAAAATGATAAACAATGAAGACATCAATTTGACAAAATGCGAACAACGATATGATTATTTATATGTAAAAGATTTTTGCAAAGGCATTATTTTGCTTCTGAATAGTGTAAACAGCGATATTTATAATTTATCTTCAAACAAATCTATTCAGCTTAAAGAAATCTTATTTTTGATAAAAGAGAATCTTAAGTCTGAATCAAAACTTAATTTTGGAGCGCTCGAATACAGAAATAATCAAGTAATGCACATGGAAGGTGATTCAACTAAATTTTATAAAAAGAATAATTTTGCTAATTCACCTTTTATCGAAAGTTTAATCGAAACGACTAATTATTATAAAAATAAAAAAACTATCTGAATGAAAGTTTCCGATTATGTTGCAAATTTTTTAGAATCACAAGGAATAACTTGTGTCTTTGAATTAGCAGGCGGTATGATAACACATTTATTAGATTCGCTTTATCACAAAGAAAAAATTAAAATCATAAGTATGCACCATGAGCAAAGCGCCGCATTTGCAGCGGATGTTAGCGGTCGTGTTACCGGTTTGCCGGGAGTAGCGTTGGCAACAAGCGGGCCCGGCGCAACTAATTTATTGACCGGTATAGCAAGTTGTTATTTCGATTCGTCACCTGCAATATTTATAACCGGACAGGTAAATACACATGAACAAAAAGGAAGTAAAAATATCCGGCAGCTCGGTTTTCAGGAAACTGACATTGTTAATATGGCTTTGCCAATTACCAAAAAAACCTTTTGCGTTACTAGTAGCGAAGATGTCCCAAGAATCTTTGAAGAAGCCTTTCAGCTTGCAATATCGGGGCGCCCAGGTCCGGTTTTAATAGATTTGCCCATGGATATTCAAAGAGGTGAATTAAATAGTTACAGTTTTGAGAAAATTAAAAAAAGCGCAAATAATACTGTTTATAATATCGAGAAAAATAATTTAGACCGGATAATAGAAAAATTAATTCAAGCAAAGAGACCATTGATATTAGCCGGCAGAGGTTTACGTTCGGGGTTTGTTGTTGATGAATTTGTAAAATTTGTTGAAAAAATTAATATACCTGTAGTTTCTTCTCTGCTTGCCGTAGATGTCTTACCTTTTAATCATCCTTTACGTGTTGGTTTTATCGGAAGTTACGGAAATAGGTGGGCAAATATTGCATTGGGGACTTGTGACTGTTTGTTGGTTTTGGGAAGCAGGTTGGATATCAGGCAGACAGGCGCCGATGTTGATTCATTTAGTAAGGATAAAACAATTATCCATATTGATATTGAAAAAGCAGAAATTAGCAATAGAATCGAAACAGAAATTGGTCTTAATGCGGACCTCAACGCCTTTTTAACACAAATTAATAATGTAATTGCTGGAATACAGTTTCCATTGAAAAAAGAATGGTTTAATATTATTACAGAATTAAGATTAAAATGGCCCGATATAAAAGAGTTGAAAAATATTGAAGGTATTAATCCTAATATTTTTGTTCATAAACTATCTGAAAAAGCTAAAAAAGTAAGATATTTTATTGCAGATGTTGGAAATCATCAAATGTGGGCTGCGCAATCGTTAGAATTGTCTGCAAAACAACTATTTATTACCTCCGGCGGTATGGGGGCTATGGGTTTTGCTTTACCTGCTGCTATTGGTGCTGCTATTGCGAGTAATAATTCTAGCACTGTCATTATTGCCGGCGATGGTGGGTTTCAAGTTAATATACAAGAACTTCAAACAGTAGTAAGGAATAAGCTGCCAATAAAAATAATTATACTAAATAATAAATGTTTAGGGATGATAAGGCAGTTTCAGGACAGTTATTTTGAAAGCCGCTACCAATCAACTTATTGGGGCTATAGCGCACCTGATTTTGAACAAGTTGCAAAATCGTACGAAATTGATTCAATTTCAATAATAAATGAAGATGAAATTGAAAAAGCTTTAAGCTGGTTGTTTACTGATATTAATAAACCACAATTATTACAAGTCTATATTGATACATATACAAATGCGTATCCTAAACTGGCATTTGGAAGACCAATTATAGAAATGGAACCATTAGCAAAGCCTTTAGATATGGAAGGGACATAATTCAAAGTAAATATAAAGTAATAACATTATTTAATTTACAATAATTAACACTTATAAAAATGAAGAATTGTACTAATTGTAGAAATATCCATGCAAGCTTAATTTTTTCATGTATTTTTTTGCTTTCGTTCTATGGGTCACACCAAATACTGTTTGTTAGCTAATAAACTAAACGTAACAATTTTGAAAAACTATAATCTAAATATTACAATTAATAAGATTCAGAAAAACAAAAACAATTTTTATTTCATTACCAGATCGCCGGTCATGATAAAATATTTTAAAATTTATCTACTTCAAAAAGGTGTTTATGATTTAAAAATTATTAAGGATGATTAAGAATAAATGAAAACATTATTGATTACTGGAATAAATGGTTTCTTAGGAAGTCATTTGGCAAAAAGATTTTCAAAAAGTTATAGGATTATAGGCACAGAATTTTCTAAAGAAAATCTATTTCGTATTAAAGATTTTTCTTTTACCGTTTATTTATCAGATAGAAAGAGCATTAAGAGAATATTTACAGAGAATTCGATAGATATAATTATTCATACTGCTACTTTTTATGGAAAAAGTAATGAGGAGATTTCTCAAATTGCTGAGACTAACTTATTTACACCTTTTGAAATACTTGATTTAGCGATAAAAAATAATGTTGGGTTATTCATAAATACAGATACATCGTTGCATAGATACACGAGTATTTATGCTTTAACAAAAAAACAATTTAATGATTGGCTTTATTATAGAAGTAAAGAAATAAAATCAATTAATATTCAGCTTGAACATTTTTACGGACTAGGTTGCAGTAATTCAAATTTCATTACATCTATGATTGAAAAGTTAATGAACAATGAACCTGTTATTGATTTAACTAAAGGTGAACAAAAAAGAAATTTCAATTATTATGAGGATATTTTAGATGCTTATGAATTAATTTTTAATTCAAAAGATATATTGCAAAATAATTTTAATCACATTGAAGTCGGTTCGGGAGAGTTAATTACAATTAAAGAATTGATGATTCTACTAAAAGACTTAACTGGTAGTAGTTCTATACTAAATTTTGGAGCAATTCCATACAGGGAACATGAATTAATGGAATCTAAATTAGACAATAAGAGCATTTTAAGATTAGGTTGGGTTCCTAAAGTAAGTATAAAGGAAGGTATAATAAAAATAATTACAGAGAAAACCAAATGAGATATTTGATAACCGGCGGAAGTGGTTTTGTAGGCTCCAATCTGGCTGCCGAAGTTTTAAAAAGAGGAGAAGAACTCTTTGTATTTGATAACTTATTCCGTTTTGGTAGTTCCCAGAATCTCGACTGGCTTAAAAAGCGAGGTGAATTTAAATATTACCCATTTGATATTCGCAACTACAACGATGTAGAAACAGTCTTAAGAGAGGTTAAGCCTGATGTGATTTTTCACTTAGCCGGACAGGTAGCTATGACTACTTCATTGCAAAACCCACGCCTTGATTTTGAAACAAATACCTTGGGAACACATAACCTGTTAGAAGCAGTAAGAAAGTTTTCGCCCGAAAGTATTATTTTATACTCATCAACCAATAAGGTATATGGCGATTTAGAATACCTAACCTACGATGAAACACCAACCAGATACGTTTGCCGGGAATACCCTAACGGTTTTGACGAGAGTATGAAACTCGATTTTACAACTCCCTATGGATGTTCCAAAGGTGCAGCAGATCAGTTTTTGCTCGATTATTACAATATGTTTGGCATTCGTGCGGTAGTCTTTAGGCACTCATCCATGTACGGGGGAAACCAATATACTACATACGATCAAGGCTGGGTTGGTTGGTTTATACAAAAAGCAATGGAGATTAAAAATGGCACGGCAAAAGACCTTTTTACAATATCCGGTAATGGTAAACAAGTGCGTGATGTGTTACATGCCAATGACGTTGTGAATCTTTATTTTATTGCATCCGAAAACATCGAAAAAACACAGGGAAAAGAGTTTAATATTGGTGTGGAATAGAAAATAGCCTTTCATTACTTGAATTATTTCAGCTACTCGAACAAAGTTTAGATATAAAAATGAAATATAATCAGTTACCATTTCGTTCCAGTGACCAAAGAGTGTTTGTGGCTGATTATAAAAAAATGAGTATTTTGGTTGGATGGCAACCTAATATTAATTCCAACTTGGGTATTAATTTGCTATTAAATAAGATTACTAAGAAAAATTAATTATTCAAATCTATTAGTATGAAAAAAATATTATGGTTGCTAAATTTTATAGGCTTTGATCCCAAGATTTTTTTCTATAATATAACAGGCTTATTTTGGTATTTTAAAGACTACCGATTATTAAGAAAACAATTAAATAGTAAATCTGATTTTAAGGTTAATCTTTTCCCAATACTTCGTGAAAGAACAGAGCAAAGTGGGACTGTATCAGGTCACTATTTTCATCAAGATTTATTGATTGCGGGTAAAATATTTAAAAACAATCCACATAAACATATTGATATTGGGTCAAGAATAGATGGATTTGTTGCGCATGTTGCCAGTTTTCGAGAAATAGAAGTGTTTGATATCCGTGCATTGACTTCATCTATAGAGAACGTCAAATTTAAACAGGTAGATTTTACAAATTTACCCGAAGAATATTTTAGTTACACAGATTCTCTTTCTTGTTTGCATGCAATTGAGCATTTTGGACTTGGAAGATATAACGACTCAATTGATGTAAATGGACATCTGAAAGGCTTAGAATCAATGTATAAAACATTAAAGACAGGTGGGAAATTTTACTTTGCTGCGCCTTTAGGTGATTTAAGAATTGAATTTAATGCTCATCGGGTATTCTCAATAGAATATTTGCTCAGGTTGTTCAAAGATAAATATAAAATCGTTTCTTTTTCTTATGTCGATGATCACGGAAATTTACACAAAAATATTGAATTAAACGAACTCGCGAAACAAAATAATTTTGGTTGTAAATATGGTTGTGGAATTTTTGAATTACACAAATTGTAAATAAAACATTAACCTTTAACTATCGTTTCGATAATCCACTATAATGCATTATTATACAATTATTTTAAAAAGCAAAAAATCTGCAAATTAAATTTTTAAATGATTAAATATCAGTTATTTAAATTAAATAATTTCAGAATTGCTGTTTCAATTTTATAGTAAATTTATTTTACAAACAACGGTTTTATGATGAAACCCACATGATTGATCCAGATCACAAACACGAGTGAAAATAATTCTTTTTCAATCATGTGTGGTTCCATCATACCTTAGACAAATAATTATTTACGGATGAAAATAAAATTATCATTTTGCATTCCAACATATAACAGAACTCATTTAATTGAAATTTCAATCAATAGTATTCTTAGCTCAATAAAAAATTATAGTAATAATTTGAATTACAATTTTGAATTAATAATAATAGATAATAATAGTACTGATTCTACTGAAGAAGTAATTAATAAATTTATTATTTTGAATAGAACAGTTAATATTAAAATAATTTACATCAAAAACAGCATAAATATTGGAGCGTCTAAAAATTTTATTAATTCATCAAAATATGCTAACGGAGATTATATTTGGTTTTTTTCGGATGATGATTATATGATTGAGAGTGCAGTAAGCAATTTCTTTAAAATAATTAGTGCGAATTATACTTTTATCTTTGTTACTAGATTGCTAGCAGATAATGAACTTATAATTATTAAAAAACATAAACCACAACCCAATATAAATGAGTGGGATGCAATTTATTCAAGTGGTTTTTTAATGATAAAAAAAATGGGTCTGGAAATAACATCTGTATTAGGTTTTTATAGTTCAATTATCATAATTAAAGAAATTTGGGAGAGTTCTAAAATGGCTATAAATGATAATTCTGAATTTGGTTATTTAAAAATATTATTAGCTGCAATAAATAATAAAAGTTGTTTTATTATTAAAGAACCAGGAGTTATTTGCCGTCTTAATTATCGTGGATTTAAAGATAAAGATAGCATTGTATGGTTGGACGAGTATATAGCTACTTTTTTATTCGCTAAAAATATTGGATATGATGAAAAAACATGCAACGAAATGATAGAAAGTATTTTTAAATCTCATAGTAAACTTTTCGTTATAGACAAAGCCAAAGGAGTTAGACGAGGAAATTTATTTAATACTAAAAACAAATTAGGGTATCAAGGAAAATATTATGATAAGTGGTTTTTAATAAGTTTAATACCCCAATTTATACTTAGACCTATTTATAGAGTTTTATATAGATTTTATAAAAGAAAATGAGATCCCGCAAAAAAACAACAAAATGGAATATTGTTTTTCACTATTATTCCATCGCATTCAGCATGGTTTGGGGGGTTTTATTGGTTCCTATATACCTTGAGTTTATTCCTATAGAAACATACGGCGCCTGGCTTGCTACTGGGAATATTGTTGCTTGGTTAACCGTTGTTGACCCTGGTATATCCGACGTTTTACGTCAACAAGTAGGAAGGGCTTATGGCGCTGGAGAAACACAAAAGCTAAATGATTATTTGAGCAGTGGTATTTTATTATCGTTGATTGTAAGTTTAATAATTTTATTTGCCGGTCTTATCTCAGGAAATTTTATAATTGAGTTAATAAACATTAATGGCTTAAATAATATTACAATTATAAAAAATGCTTTCATTTTAGCTGTAATTGGCAGTTCTTTATTAATATTTTCTTTCGGATTTACAAGTTTTAGTCAAGGATTGTTAGGCAGCATAGGTATTGGTTTAGTTTATGTAGTTGCAACAATTACATCATTAGTTATTAATGTAGTATTATTAATTAAAGGCTATGGGTTGTATTCAATCCCGATTAGTCAAATCATCAGAGCTTTAATACTTATTGCGGGAAATATAATTTATATCTTTTGGAGGTATTTGCAAGAATCTTTGAAATTTCGCTTTTCAATAAAAGGAATTTCGGCTTTAGCAAAACTAAGTGGTTATAACCTTCTTGGAAAACTAGGTAATGTAATGTCGACACAAATTGATACTTTTCTGGTTGCACGATACATTAGTGTGGAGGTTGCACCTATATTGGCACTCACTAAAAAAGGGCCTGAATTATCCAGAATGTTTGTGGAAAGGCCTCCTATAGCAATGCTTCCGGCTATAACTAATGCATGGGGAAATGGTGAATATGATAAGGTAAGAACTAATACTTCACGTCTTTTTATTATTATGCTATGGATGCTTGGTTTGATATTTACAGGCTTTATTATTTTTAACAAATCTTTTGTATCCCTTTGGGTTGGACAAAACATATATGCAGGTGATTCAATAAATCTGTTAATTTGTCTTGGTCTCATATTATCAGTGGTAGCTAGTATTACTTCAAATATCTTTTTTGCTTTAGGAAATATAAAAGAAACAAGTAAAATAAACTTTACGCAAAGTATAATAACAGTAGTCGCTTTGTTTGTAGGTGTAAAATATTTTGGGTTGTTGGGTTTGGTCATAGCACAAGTCTTATCTATGCTTGTTTATTCAGCATGGTACTTCCCCTACAAGACATTGAAGCTTATTAAGTATGATTTATTTCTATTCAAAAAGATTAAGAAAGAAATCCCAATAGTTTTATTTATAAGTGTTTTAATTATAATTATTAGCGTTAAAGTGATCTTTGTAACTAGTTGGATATCTTTCTTTATTTTTGGAGTAATAATAGTCTTCAGCTATATTCTTTTGTTATTTCTTTTATCTAAATCATTTAGAAATGAAATTCATGCAATTCTTAAAAATATAAAAATAAAATATAAGTAATGCAATTTTTTCCCGTTTTAATAAACACAACCGATTCTTTCGAAGATTGCTGGTTTTCTTTTTTCAAGTTATTTTCTATTTACTGGCCAGAATATAACGGAATAATTTATTTAAATACAGAAACAAAAGACTTTAATTTTGCCGGCTTAAATATAATTCCAATTAAAAATAAACTTACAGGAGAAACCTGGAGTAAATGTTTAATATCCGCACTCGATTTTATTAAAGAAGATCATATACTTTATATGCAAGAAGACTATTTTTTTAATGACTTTATTAAAGCTAATTTATTAAATGAATTTTACGATAAATTTGTTAAACTAAATTGCGATTGCCTCCATTTGACAGATCAATCAACACCTGGTCCATTTATACAGACAAACGATGATATGATTTGGGAAATTGATAAAAATGCACTATATAGAATAAGCTGTCAAGCGGCATTCTGGAAAAAAGATATACTTATTTCCTATCTACGTAAACACGAGACAGCGTGGCGATTTGAACATTATGGAACAAAGAGAAGTGCCAAAAAAAACGATAAGTTTTATATAGTAAATACAAACATATTTGGTTGTGGTAAAAAGGAAATAATCCCGTATGTTTTTACCGCAATAATAAAAGGGAAGTGGAATACAGAAGTAAAAAAACTATTGATCGAACACCAAATTGATATTGATTATCGCAAAAGAGGATTCTATGAAAATTCTGTAATCAAAAATAATATTTTAAAAAAACTAAAAAGCCAAAAACTCAGTGATATAAAATCACGGATTAAGTCTGAATGGGAATTGATAATAAAATGAAGAAACAAAAAATTATTATGATGCTCAGAGTAAAGGATGGTATCTTTTTAGTTAATAATTGGTTGGAAAATATTGAAAATAATTAGTAGATACAATAGTTATTATTGCAATACCAAAAAAATTAGTGCGAATTATGATAAGTATTTTTTTTGTTTTCCGATATTTAATTTTTTACTAATAATTTTTAAGATTAAAGTGATGAATAAGGGAATAAAGTATTTCATTATCAATAAAAGATCTTTGTAGTGAATTGCTTTTATTAAAAATTAAATCTGTTTTCGGATACATTCATTAAAATGGTTACAAAAACTATAACCTCAAATTGGAATAGGCTGAAATATCGCGTGCCATTAATTCTTGAGGGCTTTAACCCACTTTATTTTCAAGGTAAACCTCTCGATCCATTAAGTCACGTACAGTTACAGATGAATGATAAGAGTTACCAGAGGAATTATGACATTTTTAAAGATAGAGTGATTAATGCAATTGGAAAAAAATATTTACCAATTTATAGAATGGCTGATGGAGAGTTTAATTTTATTTTGAATTTATCGAAAATTCCTACTATTAATAATATATTAACCTTAATAGGTATAAAGAAAAATAAAACATGCTGGGGTGAAAATTTTACTTTTTGGGAATTGGAAAAGATAAAAGTTCTATATTTTAAACAACTAAAAATTATTTCACAAAAAGGATTTCTGGCTAATCATTTTATTGATTTTTCAGATGGGAAGCATCATCCATATTTCAAAACATTCAAATCTATTTCTAAAAAGTTTGAAAAACACAATATTATTTTCAACGAAACTAATTATACATCTTTCTACTATGTTTATGCATTATTGACAGGAAATGATAGAGAATTGATTTTAAGGAATAAAAATATATTAATAATAACATCCTTCGACGAAGTTAAAAAGGCAAATTTGTTGAAGTTTTTAGTTAATGATGAAAACGCTTCATCCGTTGATTTTTATAAAATATCGGCGACAAAATCAATGTTTGATAAAATTGATTTTAAGCAATTAAAACCAACTTATGATTTAGTTCTAATTGGTGCAGGCATTGGGTCATCAAATATATTGGTGCAATGCGAGAAACTTAAAACTGTTTCTATTGATGCCGGGATTGTTCTTGAAAGATACGCAAATCGGGAATTAAAATATTCAAGAATATTTCTTTTATGAAAATATAACTTATAATACTAAGAAGTATTTATAATAATACGAAATATATTCGGGACTAAAATGAAACAAACAGATAAGTATTTCAAAAACTTTATATATGCTATAATATTTAGTCCTATCATAGGATATTTCTCATATAATTACATTAAACTTTCGGGGTTCGGAATGTTTGGTCAACAGCTACTCTGCTATTTAGCTATACCAATATTTATAATTTGGCTATTTCAGAAAAGAGAATATATTATTTTCCCAAAATATTTATATTTCTTCTTACTCTATATAATATATATATACATTTGGGATTTATTTAATGGTAATTATGATCAAAAAGGATTCATAAAATATATATTTAATAATTATAACGTATATATTTTTCTTTTTTTGATTATTTTTTACAATGTTAAAATCTCAAATGATACATTCAAAAGAATAATTTATTTATTAAAGTTTGTTTTAGTTGCAGCACTTGGTGGGTCAATAATTCAAACTTTTATTCCTGATTTTTTTGTAAATATGTCACAATGGAGCAAGGGGAATCTTTTTACTGATTCAATTTATACATCCCGAAGACCTTCAATATTTACATGGGTATCCGATAATGATTATGGAATTACTGTGCCGGCATATCTATCATTGTTAATTGCTTATCTAAAGTTAAAAGTGGATAATAAGCAAATATTATTTTTTGTATTAATAATAATATTATATGCGGTACTATCAAACACCAGATATGTAATGTTAGGTACATTATTAGTAATATCTCAATTGTTTATTTTTTCAAATCTAAAAGGGACTTCAAAAAATCTTGTTATACTATTTATAAGTAGCATTATTTTTTATCAGATGATAACTATTGTTTTTGAGTACGATTTCATTTCATTATTTTCAGAGCGCCTTTTTGCGGAAAAGCAAGTGACAAATTCATCAAGGTATTATTCTTATGAATTGTTTCTTCGTTTTTTCGGTGATAAACCAATCTTTGGAACAGGTATATGGTTGACCACAGAGCAGGAATATGCGGCAAACGCTGGTGGTTCTTCTCAAATTCATATAGGTTATTTGGCTCATTTGATTTCTTATGGACTTGTTGGTAGTTTTTTACTTTTTTCATTTTGGTTTGCACTTGCGAGAGATTTATTTAAAAAAGCTAGAAAATCACGTTACTTTGGTGGTTTTTTCGGGTTTCTTGTTTATTTAGCAGGTCAACTTACTTATGTTGATTATATTTTGATTATACCGGGTATTTTATTATCAATTATACTAAGTGAGTATTACTACCAGAATTATTTGAATAATAGTAGTTTTAATCATGCATAAAATTTCAGTGATCATAGCTACATCAACCGCTGTAAATATTTATATATTATTTTAACCCAAATTTAAAAGTAAATTATACCAAATGGAGTGTGTTTAGATATTATTGTTGTAGTTGATGGATCTACTGACGACACTCATGAAATGCTAAGTAATAAATTCCCTGAAGTAATTTAAAGTGTAGTTTAATTAATTTTATGACCAAAAATCAGCCCCTTCTTTCTATTTGTATTCCAACTTACAATCGAGCAAAAATTTTAGATGTTTCGCTCAAAAATTTATTGCCTCAAATTAACAAATATATAGAATATATCGAATTAATAATCTCGGACAATGCTTCTTTTGATAATACACATGAAATTATCCTAAAAAATTTATCAGAATATCAGAATATCAATGTTATACTTTTACGACAAGATAATAATATTGAGTTTTATGGAAATTCTAAAAAATGTAGAGAACTTTCTTCGGGAAAATATTTTTGGTTGTTATCTGATAATGAACATATTTTACCTTATGCAATAGAATTTATTATTACTGAATTAAAAAAAAATGATAGGGTCGGAGTATTCTTTTTAAGGAATGAAAAAGATACTCATCCATATGTTGTAAAAGATGAAAATGTTGATAGTTTCTTCTCGAATGATATAAAATCTTATTTAATCACTCTGATCAGTGCCGTAATATTAAAAAATAACAAAAAAGTAGATGAAGAAATCTATAAAAACTATAAAAATAATGCGTTTATCGGTTTTTTATTTTTAGGAACCGCTTTATTAGAGTACAATAATATTAGAATTATTGAAGGAAAAATTTTTTATACATATAACACATACGTTTCTTTTAGCATCTTCTCTGTTTGGACTATAGCTATAAATGAATGTTTAGATTTTTTAGTTTCGCAAAAATTAATTAGCAATAAATCACGAAATTCCTTTACGAATAGTTTTTTAATAAATTTGAGTTTTTATCAAATTTTTGAATATCTGATTAAAGGTAAAATATTTGATAAAAAGTTTGAAAAACCTAACGAAATACTGAAGTTATTTGATAAATTCTATTTTAATAATCCGTCTTATTTAAAAAATATTAGACCGCTTTTCTTTAAGTCCAAGTTTTATTTGTTCGCTGAGTATTACATGCAAAAATTTATTAATAAGTTGAAAAGAACTCTTAGTTTAATGTTTTGATTTAATAATTTATGAACCTGCATTCAACATAAGGTTTATTGTACACTACGCTATAAAATATTATATTTCAATGCAATTGTAAACTATTTAAGTAAGATTGTAGTGTGTCAATAATATACTACTGATTGCATTTATCAGAAAGATAAAAAAATCAGGCTATAAGTATTTGTCGATTCAGTTTCAACTACTTAACTCGAATAATTAAAAATATATTATTTAGCTTGGATAAATTTATTGAGGTTAAGAAAATTTTGTTGTGCACATAGATTTTTTTTTCGGATTAATATTTATCTTTATTTTTGATAAACATTATTATAATAAATACATGAACAAACAAATAAAATTAATGAAATCATATGAAAACTATTGAAAAACTACTTATTACCGGTGGCACCGGTTCATTTGGTAACGCAGTTTTAAGAAGACTTATTAACACAGACATAAAAGAAATCAGAATTTTTAGCCGGGATGAGAAAAAACAAGAGGATATGCGTCAGTTCTACAAGAATGGCAAGATTAAATATTTTATCGGCGATGTTAAGGATAGAGGAAGTATAGAAAGTGCTACTCTTGGTGTTGATTATGTTTTCCATGCAGCAGCATTAAAGCAGGTTCCTTCCTGTGAATTTTTTCCGGTTGAAGCAGTTAACACAAATATTTTAGGTTGTGATAATGTTCTGGATGCCGCTATTAATAACGGAGTAAAAAAAGTTATTGTTTTAAGTACTGATAAAGCTGTTTATCCTATTAATGCTATGGGTATGTCTAAAGCGTTATCGGAAAAAGTCATGGTTGCTAAATCAAGAAATGAAAATATCGGAACAATACTTTGCGGTACACGTTACGGTAATGTTATGGCTTCGAGAGGTTCTGTGGTTCCTTTATTTGTCGGTCAAATAAAAGCAGGTAATCCAATTACGATTACTGAGCCGTTAATGACAAGATATATGATGACGCTAGAGGATGCTGTGGATCTAGTTCTTTTTGCTTTTGAAAAAGGCAACCCCGGGGATATTTTTGTGCAGAAATCTCCTGCGTCAACAATTGGAACAGTGGTTCAAGCGCTTCTTGAACTCTATAACGCTAATAACGAGGTAAAAATAATCGGAATAAGACACGGCGAAAAGATATATGAAACATTGGTTAATCGGGAAGAGATGGTTAAAGCCGAAGATTTGCAGAATTATTATAGAATTCCGGCAGATATACGTGACTTAAACTATAATAAATTTTTTTCGGAGGGAGAATCTAAGATAATGCAAACAGAAGAATATACTTCACATAATACTTATAGATTAAGCCTAGAAGAAACGAAAGTACTTTTATTAAAATTGAGATTTATTCGTGAAGATGTTTTAGGGGAAATATTTGAACCGATTTATACTCCATGAATGAACCGAAAAGTATAAATGTCGGAATAACAGGACAATCCGGTTTTATGGGAACACATCTTTTTAATTTTATCGGGATAAAAGAAGATATTACCCGTATTCCTTTTGTCGATGACTATTTTTCTAATATTTCAAAGCTAGATGAGTTTATCGGGAAATGCGATGTAATTGTCCATCTTGCCGCAATGAATCGGCATGGTGATCCTAAAATTATATATGCTACTAATATAAGATTAGTTAAAGATTTAATTGAGGCGTGCGAAAGAACCAATTCAAAACCTCATATTATTTTTTCATCTTCAACTCAAGAAAGTCTTAACAATCTTTACGGAAAATCAAAAAAGGATGGAAAAAAATTGTTTGAGAAATGGGCTGAAGAAAACAGTGCATTATTTACGGGTTTAATTATTCCAAATGTATTCGGTCCTTTCGGTAATCCTCATTACAATTCCGTAATTGCAACCTTTTGTCATCAATTGACCCATGAAGAAAAACCTAAAATTCAAATTGACGGTGATTTAAAACTTATTTATATAAATGAGCTTATTGATGAGTTTTATAAAGCTATTACAAATAACCTTAACATTAAGGAAGAAAAGGCGAGCAGATCTTATGAAGTGTTGCATACTTCGGTTTATAAAGTTTCGGAAATACTAAAGATACTCACCCGTTTTAAAAATGTATATTTTGACCAGGGGATTATTCCTCAAATTGATAATAAATTTGAACTTTCCTTGTTTAATACTTTCCGCTGTTATTTTCCAAAACAAAAATTCCCTTTCCTATTCAAAGAAAATATTGATGATAGGGGGGCATTCGTTGAGATTATTAGAACAAATACGTCCGGTCAATATTCTTATTCTACTACCAAACCGGGTATAACCAGAGGTAATCATTTTCATACAAGAAAAATTGAAAGATTTGCCGTCATTAAAGGAAACGCTAGAATTGTGCTTAGGAGAGTCGGATCAGATGATGTAATCTCGTACGAATTATCCGGCAATCAACCTTCATTTGTTGACATACCTATCTGGCACATTCATAACATAACCAATATTGGGGCGAAAGAACTTATAACATTATTTTGGATAAATGAACCATATAATCCGGATGATCCGGACACTTATTTTGAGAAAGTATAATAGCGGAACGATGAAACAGCGAGAGGGCGGAAATATTATTCGGTGATGAGTAATGAATGATGAGCTAGATATGGAAGTGAGGGGGCATAATAAAGAATTTATCCAATTTTTATATGTTACTTTAAGCTCAGCATCAGAAATTGAAACACAATTATTTATCAGCAGAAATCAAAAAATTATTGAGAAAGATGAATACTTATACTTGAATGACGAAATAGTCGGAATTCGTAAAATGTTAAATAAAATAATAATCAATTAAAATATAACTCATCACACTTTCCTCATTACTGATCACTAATAAAAGAAATGAAAAAACTTAAAGTAATCACTATCGTTGGTACACGTCCCGAGATTATCCGGCTTTCGCGTGTTATGGCTCGTTTAGATGAATTCGTCGATCATAAAATAGTTCATAGCGGACAGAACTATGATTATGAATTAAATCAACTTTTTTTCGATGATCTTGAAATTCGAAAACCCGATTATTTTTTAAATGTTGATGTTTCTTCTCTCGGTGCTACGGTAGGAGATATAATGCGCAAAACTGAAGCGGTTTTATTAAAAGAAAAACCGGGAGCACTTTTAGTTTTGGGAGATACAAATTCCTGTTTATCAGCATACATGGCTAAGCGAATGCATATCCCAATTTTTCATATGGAAGCTGGTAACAGATGTTTTGATTTTAATGTTCCAGAAGAAACTAACAGGAGAATTATCGATCACATTGCCGATTTTAATTTGGTATATACTGAACATGCAAGAAGACATTTAATTTCAGAAGGTTTACCACACAAACGGATTTATCTTACTGGCTCTCCCATGAAAGAAGTTTTGGATTACTACATGCAGAAGATTAAACTATCTAATATACTTGAAAGTTTATCGTTGAAAGCTAAAAGTTATTTTATTGTTTCTACTCATCGTGAAGAAAATGTCGACAACCCTTCTAATTTGAAAAAGATATTAAATATTCTTAAAAGAATAGAGTTATATTACAAATTACCCATAATTGTATCAACACATCCCCGTACACGAAAAAGAATAGAATCTTTGCGTGAAAATTTTAACAGCGATAAAATAGCCTTTTTGAAACCTTTTGGTTTTACCGATTATATTAATCTACAAATGAATTCATTATGCACTATATCCGATAGCGGTACAATAAGTGAGGAATCAGCCATTTTAAATTTCCCAGCTATTTCTATGCGAGAATCAATGGAAAGACCCGAATCTCAAGATACCGGTTCAATAATTCTTACGGGGTTTGATGAAGATGTTGTGTTAAATTCTATTGACGCATTGAAAAAGCAACATGAAAATAACAAGTCATTTGAAACTCCGGTTGAATATCAAATTAAAAATACTTCGTGGAGGGTTTTAAATTTAATTTTAGGTAATTCAAAACTGAGTAATAGATGGAACGGTATAATAAATTATTGAATACAGTTGTTCTGTTCGAAAATGCTTTTCCAGTCGGTTATGCTAGCGCTAATAGATTGCTCTCTATCGCAAAAGGGATCAACGAACTCGGTCATCGAATGAAAGTCTATTGTATAAGACCGAGTGATTATAAACCGCAAATTATTAATAAAGATGTGCAAGGTGTTAGTGATGGTGTGGAATACGTTTATCCCGCAAATACCACAATTTGGCCAGATGGTATTATCAAAAGATATAGGATTTATCTTAAGGGAATAATCTTAACTTGGAAGGCGTTAATAAAAGAAAACAATAATAATAGAATTCACGTGGTTTTTTCCTATTCGTATAATGTTTATAGCAATTTAATATTTTGGGTTTTTTGCAAAATCTATAAAATTAAATTTATTTATCTTATAGATGAATATCCTGATTCAGTTTTATATCCTAAAAAGTTTGGTCCTATTTTTAAATGGTGCGAATTAAATTATTTTTTAAAAGTATTCGATATTATATTTGCAATGACAACACCATTAAAAGAATTTTATACAAAATTAAAAGGAAAAAATGCGAAAATTGAAATTATACCTATGACTGTTCAACCTCAAAGATTTGAAAATTATTCTGGAGAATCTCCAAGTGAAAAACCATATTTTGCTTATTCGGGATATATAGGTGATAATAAAGACGGTTTAGATATTTTAATAAAAGCTTTTAGTATTTTTGCGAAAAAATATGATAATATCTTGCTTTATATGATTGGATACAGTAGAATTAAAGCTCATCATGATTCTCTCATGGAACTTGCAAAAGTTAATGACATTGCAGATAGAATAGTTTTTACTGGTAGTGTTCATAGAGATGAAATACCACGTTATTTATGCAATGCCATTGGATTAGTTTTAGCAAGGCCGGATAATATTCGAGCAAAAGGGGGATTTCCAACTAAAGTTGGTGAATATCTTGCAACTGGTAAACCGATAGTTGTTACTAAAGTTGGCGAAATCCCTTCTTATCTTAAAGATAATGTGAATGCTTTTTTAGCCGAACCGGGGAGTGTAGAATCGTTTGCATCCAAAATGATTGAGTTAATTGAGTACCCAATAAAAGCAAATCAAATTGGCCTAAGGGGGAAAAAGTTGACCGAAAATGTCTTCAATTATAAAGTTCAAGCTCAAAATATTATAGATTTCATACTATGTTCATACAATTATTATTAAAGACATGTTTGATTTTATATAAACATTCACTACTATCCGGATGTTTAACTGTGAAGTAGTGTATTGCTGCAGATGGATTTGCTGTTAGACAATAAAATTTCAAGGTATTTTTAAAATATTTTTTTAATCCTTATTCGGCTAATTCACTGAAAAAAAGTGCTTATTTATTTTTAAAATATACGCATAAACTATTATACCCCTTTCTTTTATTGTGTTTTGTATTAGGAACATTTAAAGCTTATTTAATAAAATTTAGATTTGGAAAAATAAAGTAGATGAAATACTCGATAATTACTCCTACAAAAAATGAAGTTAAATATATTACAAAAACACTAGATAGCGTTGTTAAGCAATCTGTTTTACCTGTTCAATGGATAATAATCAACGATGGTTCTGATGATGGTACTGATAATATAATAAAAGATTATTTAAATAATTATGATTGGATTACCACTATTAAATTACAAAATTTTCAACCAAGTATTAAGGCAACTGGGGGAAGAGTCGCTTTCTTACTGAATTATGCAATTGCAAAATTAGATAAAGATTTGGATTTAATTTGTAAATTAGATTCTGATATTGAATTCGAATATGACTTCTTCGAAAAATTACTAATTGAGTTTAATAAAAATTCAAGATTAGGTGTTTCTTCTGGACTTTTGGTTTATGATGGAAAAGCTGAAAAATTATCTGATAATTATACAAGAGGTGCTAGTTTAATAGTTCGTAAAGAAATTTTAGAAGCCACCAAAGGTTTTTATGAATCAAAAAGCAGTGGCGAGGATACACTTATTGCAGTTGCTGCAAGATATTTTGGTTGGGAAACAAAATCCTTTCCAATTTATTTTAACCATTTAAAAAAAGAATATTCAAGAAATTCATTTTTTTATGAATCCTTTATAGCTGGGTTTTATAGAGGATCTATCCCTTATAATTTCTTATATTTTCTATTATCGCAAATTAAATATATATTAGCAACACCAATTATAATAGGAACAATTCTTCAATTAATTGGATATTTTTATTCGAGATTTATAAGAAAATACAGACCATTTCCAGATTATATTCATAAACAAGTAACATTTGAACAAAAAGAAACATTATTAAAATATTTTGGAGTTTTCTCACGATCGGTTGGTAAAAAACAGTACAGAAACAGCAAATCAACCAATAAACAAGCGGGCTGAACTCACTTGCATAAGATTAAATAATATTTCTGATTAATATCAGATGGGTTCATGATATTTTTCAGAAATACAATTAAATAAATGAATTTTTAGAATCCACTTTAAATAAAAATTAGAATTATGTGTGGAATTTGTGGTGGTTACATAATTAATAAATATTCTGATGATAAGATGATAGTTGAAAAATCAGATGACTATTATGTAAGAGGTGCATTAAATACTGTGCGTAAAAAATGTTGGGATGAAATCAAAGGATTTAAAGAAGTTTGGTTTTGGGATGGTCTTGATAATATAGAAGCTAGATTTCATGGGTGGAATACTAAATCTATTGATGTAAAGGTGATTCATCACCGGCCAACGAGCAGCACCTATAATCTAATCGAACATGACTATATATGTGGTTATGCATCCTATAAATTAGGCAATTATTTCTTTTTGTCACTGCTACGTGCTGCAGTTCGGATTAAACAAAAACCTTATTTTATAGCAAGCATTGCTTTTTTATCTGGTTTTATTATTTCTTATCTAAAAAGAGAACCTTTAATAATTTCTCATGATTCAGCTGTGTTTATTCGGAAATTTAATTACTCAAGACTTTTTAAAATTTTTTCTACTAAGGAATGATGTGTAGTGCAGATAAAATAAAGTATGGATAAGCATGTAAACGATTCAACAAGAATCAAAGTTTTTGTTTTTTTACCAATAAATATTTTTAATAATGGTTTGGATTTGGTTTTAAATTAAATATAATATCGTTTAAATATTTTTTATGAATAATAAAGATAATAATGATAGTTATAATTAATTATGGGATGGGTAATATTAATTCCATTTATCATAAGTTACAAAAACACACAGATAATATTATTGTAACAAATGATAAAGTAGAAATTGAGAAAGCAAATAAAATAATACTACCGGGAGTAGGGCATTTTGCCAAAGGTATGGAAAATATCAGAAGCCTGGGCTTAATAGATATTTTAAATAATAAGGTATTGAGAGAAAACACTCCAATATTTGGGATATGCCTTGGAATGCAGTTAATGACAGAAGGAAGTGAAGAGGGAAATGCTAAGGGTTTAGGATGGATTAAAGGGAACACAAAGTTGTTTAAATTTGATGGAATCAACACAGATCTTCCTGTACCAAATGTCGGATGGAGAGAGATTAATATAATAATAAAAAATGAGAAATATTTTAAAGGAATTAGAAGTGATGATAAATTTTATTTTACACACTCCTATTATATAAACTGTGAAGATAAAAATGACATATCATCAACTTCATATTACGGTTTTGAATTTGTCGCATCAATTAAAAAGAATAATATTATTGGTACTCAATTCCATCCTGAAAAAAGTCACATAAGAGGTTTTGATATATTAAAAAGATTCGCATTTAGTTAAATTATGGTAAGTCCACGAATAATACCTGTATTATTACTTAAAGGTGAAGGATTAGTAAAAGGAATAAAGTTCAAAAATCATAGATATTTAGGAGACCCTATAAATGCTGTGAAGATTTTTAACGATAAAGAAGTTGATGAGCTAATATTCCTTGATATTAATGCAAACAAAGAAGGCAGAACAATTTCACCGGAATTAGTTGATAAATTGAGCACGGAATGTTATATGCCATTTTCAATCGGCGGAGGAATAAGGAATATTGAACAAATAAAGATGTTATTAGGTTTGGGTGCAGAGAAAGTAATAATAAATACTGAAGCAGTGAATAATCCCAATATTATAAAAGAAGCTTCCGAAATATTTGGAAGTCAAAGTGTTGTAATTTCAGTTGATGTAAAAAAATCAATTTTTGGAATATATAATGTTTTTACATATTCAGGAATAAGAAAAGAAGAAATAAAATTAACAGAATATTTGAAAAAGATAGAAGAATATGGTGCGGGTGAAATAATGATAAATTCTATTGACAAGGATGGAACAATGACAGGATACGATATTGATTTAATAAAAATAGTCAAATCAATTTTGAAAATACCATTAATAGCTTCAGGGGGAGCAGGAGAATTTAAACATTTTAAAGAGGCATTCCTAGAAGCAAAAGTATCTGCAGTAGCAGCAGGGAGTATGTTTGTTTTTATTGGAAAAAAAAGAGGAATTTTAATAAACTATCCTGACAAGGATGAATTAAAAAACATTTTTTAAGTGGGAAAAAATATAGCAAAAATATTTTGTTCTAGATGTGTAATGGATACTGATATACCTGAAATTGAGTTTGATATTAACGGGGAGTGCAATTATTGTAAACTTTACGATGAGCTTGATTTTGAGTATCCGATTAATAATGAACGATCTGAAAGAATACTAAACGATTTAATAAGTAAAATAAAGAAAGATGGTGTGAATAAAGAATATGACAGCATAGTAGGTTTAAGTGGAGGTACTGACAGTTGTTACACTTTATATAAAGCTAAAGAACTTGGTTTAAGACCGTTAGCAGTTCATTTTGATAATGGCTGGAATTCAGAAACAGCGGTTAATAATATTAAAATAGTTACAAAAGCTTTAAATGTTGATCTATATACATATGTTGTTGACTGGGAAGAATTTAAAGATTTACAATTATCGTTTTTAAAGGCTGCGGTACCAGATGTGGAATTGCCTACCGATTGGGGAATTCACGGATGTCTATACAAAGTTGCGACAGAGAATAATGTTAGATATATACTTACCGGAATAACTTTCAGGGCAGAAGGGAATATGCCATCCGGATGGGCTTATGCAGACGGAAAATACATACAAAGTGTTCAAAAAACATTTGGAAAAAAAAGCCTTAAAACTTTTCCACAAATGACATTAAACCGTATGTTATATTACTTGTTTATAAAAAAGATAAAGCTGATAAGATTTTTAAATTATTTTGATTACAGCAAACAAGAAGCCAAAAATATTTTAGGTCGTGAACTTGGATGGATAGATTATGGCGGACATCATTATGAATCAGTGTTTACCAGGTTTTACCAGTCATATATTTCGCCTGTTAAGTATAAAATGGAAAGAAGGAAGGTTTCGTTGTCTGCCCAAGTGAGGTCAGGACATATAACAAGAGAAGAAGCATTGGAAATATTGAAAAATAATTCATACATAGATAAGTTATTGAAAGATGACAAAATCTATATAGCGAAAAAATTTGGATTGAAATTACAGGAACTTGATGATATATTAAATCTACGAAACAGATCTTTCAAAGATTTTAAAACTTATTTTCCACTTTTCAGAAAATTAAGATATTTTATAAAGATAGCGTCTAAATTAAAAATTATTCCGGTTTTTTATCACATGAATAAATATAACATTTAAATAATAAGTTAACTTTATATGAATAGAAAATTAAATATAGCACTTGTTGGTTGCGGAAGCATAGGTTTAAGGCACGCAGAGCATATAATTTCACTCGCAAATTTAAAAGCCGTATGTGACATAAAAGAAGAAAGAGGAAAAACATTTTCTAACAAGTTTGGGGTGAGTAATTATTTGTCAATTGATAAATTGATTGAGATGGAAAAGGATTTGGATTTGATAGCGATATGTACACCGAACGGATTACATTGTATGCATACTGTTACCGCATTGAACAGCGGAATAAATGTATTATGTGAAAAGCCAATGGCATTATCACTAAAAGAATGCGACAGAATGATATTAGCTTCAGAACATTCTAATAAGCGTTTGTTCATTATCAAACAAAACCGGTTTAATCCACCGATTGCTGAGTTGAAAAACATAATTGATAATAAAAGACTTGGCGAAATTTATTCATTTCAATTGAACTGTTTTTGGAATAGGTCTGCTGAATATTATATCACGTCAGATTGGAAAGGAACTAAGAAATTAGACGGAGGAATCTTATTCACACAGTATAGTCATTTTATTGATTTAATTTGTTGGTTTTTTGGAAACATAAAAAAAGTATCATCAATAACGAAAAATTTCGCTCATAAAGATATTATTGAATTTGAGGATAGCGGTGTATGTATATTGGAGTTCGAGAATGGCATTCTCGGCACTATTAATTTTAATGTCAATGCATATAAAACAAATATGGAAGGCTCAATAACGGTTTTCGGAGAAAAGGGTTCCGTTAAAATTGGAGGTCAGTATGTTAATAAAATAGAGTATCAAAATATTGAAGGATATGTAATGAAAAGTATGCCGAAAATTGAAAAGGCTAATGATTATGGATTTTATCGAGGTTCGATGTCAAACCACGATAAAGTTTATGAGTGTGTAATTAGTGATATTTTAAATAATACTTCGAAATGTGTTGGCGCAATTGAGGGAAGGATGACAGTTGAAGCAATCGAGCAAATATACGAAGCACAAATATGAATCATTCAAGTTTAAAAATATCCGAAAGTGGAATTGTTAATGTTAGTTTCGGCGATAATATCATAATCATTAAACCAGTAAATTTATATGGGTGCATAATTGGAAATAACTGCTTTATCGGACCATTTGTAGAAATACAAAAAGATGTTATTATTGGTAGCAATTGCAAAATTCAATCGCATTCCTTTATATGCGAATTAGTTGAAATTGGCAATAATTGTTTTATATCACATGGTGTAATGTTTATAAATGATAAATTTAAAAACGGAGGCCCTTCTGGCGGCAGGAAAGAATTATGGGGGAAAACAATAGTAGGGAATAATGTTTCAATTGGGACAAATTCAACAATATTGCCTGTAAAGATCGCAGATAATGTCATAATCGGAGCAGGTTCTGTAGTTACTAAAAATATTTTAGAATCCGGAATATATGCCGGAAATCCTGCGAAAAAAATAAACGATATTTGTGGGATATAAAGACAAGAAAATAATTAATGTATGTATGATTGCCTATACAGAGTATTATACTGACGCCAGAATAAAGTCATATGTTACAGGATTAAATGATAATGGTATTAAGGTATATTTATATTGTTTAAAAGATAGTTTTAGCAAAAAAGATTCCGAAAACAATCTCAATCTGATATTTCTACAGAATAAATACCAAGGGAAGAATGCTTTATTATACATTTTCTTTTATTTATTTTTTTTTATTAAAGCTTTTTTTGCTGTTAGTATAGGTTTTTTCAAATACAAATTTGACGTTGTTCATGTTCATAATATGCCGGATTTTATAGTGTTTTGTGCTTTTGTCCCTAAGATTTTTGGTAAGAAAATAATTCTGGATATGCATGATGTGATGACTGCAACCTTTGATACAAAGTTCCATGGTATTGGAAACAAAGTTATTAGGAAAATTATTTTATTGCAATCAATAATTTCTACATTTTTTTCGGATGTTTTAATATGCACTAATAAATCACAATTAATATACTTGGAAAATGAAGGTTTGAAAAGCGAAAACACAAAAATCTTTTTAAATCTTCCTAATGCCAATTATTTTAGAAAAAGGACTATAATACCAAATAATAATTATTTTAGTTTAATTTATCATGGGACAATTACGGAAAGGTTGGGACTTGATTTAATAGTTAAAGCAGTAGAACTTGCTTCAAAACATATTGATGTAAGACTATCAATAATTGGAGATGGTGAATTAAAAAATGAATTGATTGAATACTGTAAATTTAATAACTTATTCTATGATATAGTTGTATTCTATCCATTTATTCCAGTAAATAAATTACAGAAAGAATTAAAGAAACATGATGCAGGAATAATTGGGAATAGAAAATCAGAGTTAACTCAAAAAATAATGTTACCGGTAAAACTGATGGAGTACATTGCAGTCGGCTTACCGGTAATATCGCCAAATTTGGAAGTTATAAGAGAACATATTGATGAAGATATGGTGCTGTATTATGAAGCAGATGATGTAAAAGATATGGCTAATAAAATATTATTGTTATCGAAAGACAGTAAATTAAGAGAAAATATTATTGCTAATTCGCAAAGATTTTTTAAATCATATAATTGGGAAAGACAAAAGATGGAGTATGTAGGTTTGATAAAAAGTCTAATAGGGGAAGATAAATAAGAATGATAGAATGTTGATGGCTGATTTTATTGATTACTCATCCTGATTATTTGTTGTTAGGTGAAAACATGAAACTTTATGAAGAGTTTTTAATTTTTTTAAAGAGTTTTACAGGACTTTGGAATGTTTTGTCGAGAGATCTAGCAGAGTTCTGTTTAGTTAAAAGTATTTAGATTCATTTGTTTCTGGTTAATTTATTTACAGGGATTGTTTTGCATAGAACAGGCAATAAGCCATTTATTGATGAATATCTTTTTGAAAAAAAATGCTTAAACTTATAAATAAAGTCGAAGATATTTACAATATCGATGTGAAAAAAAACTGAAAAATAAATTTATTCCAATAAATAAATTTTTATCACGGGATATTGTCGACATATTTAATAATATATAATCTTAGGAGGAATAATTGCAAATACCTTTTCTCGATTTAAAAGCGCAATACAAATCAATTAAAGAAGAAGTAGATTCAGCAATCCATAATGTATTGGATAATACTGCTTATATTCTCGGCAAACCTGTTGCAGAGTTTGAAAAAGCTTTCGCTGAAGCTCATAACGTAAAACATTGTTATGGAGTGAGTTCAGGTACTGACGGAAACCATCTCGTACTTTGGGCTCTCGGGATAAAACCCGGCGATGAAGTGATAATTCCCGCAGATACTTTTATTGCTACCGTTTGGGGGGCGACTTTATGCGGGGCAAAACCAGTATTTGTTGACTGCCATCCCGAAAGCTATAATCTTGATCCGGCAAAAGTGGTAGAAGCGATTACTGAAAAGACGAAGGCGATAGTGGCAGTGCATCTTTATGGACAACCTGCCGATATGGATAAACTTAATGAAATTGCAAAGAAACATAATTTGATATTGGTGGAAGATTGTGCTCAAGCACATTTATCAGAGTATAAAGGTAAAAAAGTCGGAGGACTATCGGAAGCGGCATCATTTAGCTTTTATCCTGGGAAAAATCTCGGTGCTTATGGTGAAGGCGGAGCAGTTACAACCAATAATGATGAGTTAGCAGAAAAGTTTAAAATGATGAGAGAACATGGTTCTCCCCGTAAATATGAACATATTATGTATGGACATAATTACAGGATGGAAGGTATTCAGGGAGCTGTTCTCGGTGTTAAATTGAAATACCTGAATAAATGGACTGATGGAAGAAGAAGAGTTGCTGCAAAATATAATGAATTGCTAAAGAGTGTTGAGCAAATTATTTTACCAAAAGAAATGGATTACGCGAAGCATGTGTATCATTTGTATGTGATTAGAGTGAACTTTACTAAGCTGGGGCTTAGTAAAGAGAAAGACATTACTAAACTAGGGCTTAGTAACGAGGGAATGACAGAGGGATTAAGGGATAAACTTGCGAGTTATTTGAATAAGAGTGGGGTAGCGACGGGGTTGCATTATCCCGTTCCGCTCCATTTACAGCCATGCTTTGCAGAATTAGGTTATAAAAAAGGTGATTTTCCGGTAGCTGAAGAACTTGCTGAATCTTGTTTGTCTTTGCCTATGTTCCCGGAGTTGAATGATGAGCAAATTACATATATCTGCGATACAATAAAAAATTATTTTAAGTGATTCGAATTGAAATATCCTAAATATAAATACTTTTATGCGGGAATAGATTTTATCGTCCTTACATTGGCATTCCTTTCTGCCAAACTTGTTTACTTTATCATTCACCCGTCTATTTCCTTTAAATTTGATCCGTTTTCTTTGTCTGATATCTCATTAGATATTCTTGCAATTTTTATTATGATATTTGTATTCCACTACAATAATCTATATAAACTGAACGTATTTTTAACAAAAGCATCACAACTTAGCTTGATAATTAAATCATTGTTCTATGGAATATTTATCCTAATAATTTTATCTTTTTTCCTGAAATCGGATCTGTTTCCTGATTCCAGACTATACATATTACTATTTTTCTTCAACGCAGTTATTTTATTTCTTGTTATCAGAGTGCTAATTATGAATTTCCTGTATGCAAATCATTTAAGTAAATCATTTTTAGAAAGAAAAATATTAATCATTGGTGCAGGCAAGTCAGGTAAGATGTTTGCACAGAAACTTTTTTTTGAGAATATTATTGGTGCTCGGATAATTGGCTTTGTGGATGACAAAATAGAAATGGGAACGAAAATTTTCAGGCATCTGATTGTTTTGGGGAATACTAATGAAATAGGGGTAATTTCAAAATCTATGATGTTTGATGAAATAGTTATTTGTATAGATAATATAAATTATGATAACCTCCTTGACATAATAGATAAATGTCAGAAAACAAAAGCCACTATCAAGGTTACATCTGAATTATTTCAAATAATTCCTGAGAAACTGTTTTCCGAGGAATATTCAAATATACCTGTCGTTAATGTATCAAAGAATTTGAACGTAAAATTATATTATTTAGCGAAAAGAATTATTGATTATACAGGTGCATTAATCGGGATTCTGATTATTAGTCCTTTTTTTGTTGCTACTTCTTTGTTAATAAAACTAAGTTCTAAAGGACCTGTTATATTCAAGCAAGTTAGGATTGGCAAGGATGGTAAACCCTTTAATTTTTACAAATTCAGGACAATGAGGTCTATTGAAGGAGAAGATAATGAAAGAAAAAATGATATGATCAGATATATGAAAAGTAGTACAAATGGAGAAAAAATTGTAAATAATAATAGAATAACAAGGATCGGTAAATTTTTAAGGAAATATTCTTTTGACGAATTACCACAGTTTATTAATGTCATCAAGGGTGATATGAGCCTTGTAGGACCAAGACCGTGCCTTCCCTACGAATACGAACATTATGATGAGTGGCAGAAAAGAAGATTATCTGTTCTGCCGGGATGCACCGGACTATGGCAAGTATCAGGAAGAAGTAACGTTAACTTTAATGATTCAATAGTTATTGATTTATATTACATCAATAACATATCTCCATGGTTGGATTTACAACTCATTTTTAAAACTGTACCGGTTATGGTTTTTGCCAAAGGAGGAAAGTGAAAAGAGCAGTGAATAAGTGAGTAAGAGAGTGAGTAAGTGAGAAAGTGAATAAGTGATCCCCGATAAAAGCATTCGAGGATGACAAAAAGGGGAGGAAGAGAAAGGAAGAAAGTGAATAAGTGAATAAGTGGGGAAAGACAAAATCGGAAGAACGATAGAATTCATATAATTCAAATCAATTAATAATTAATAAATAATTATGGAAGCAGCAGTAATTGGAGCTGGTTATTGGGGACCCAATTTAATCAGGAATTTTCTTGGAAATAGAAAAATTCAAAAAGTTCATGCATATGATTTAAACAAACAAAGGCTTGAGTTTATTTCTAAAAAATTTCCCGAAGTGGAATTGACGACAGATTGCGATCTGTTGTTTAAAAATAATAAAATTGAAATTATAGCAGTATCCACTCCGGTAGATACCCATTATAAATTAGTAAAGAGATCTCTTGAAGCAGGAAAACATGTGTGGGTTGAAAAGCCTTTTACTTCAAGCTCTTCCCAGGCAAAGGAAATCTTAGAACTTGCAGAAAAAAAATCCTTAAATGTGTTTGTTGACCACACTTTTATTTATACTGGTGCCGTGAATAAAATGAAGGAAATAATAGATAAAAATGAACTGGGGGATATACTTTATTTCGATTCTGTCCGAATAAATCTGGGATTATTTCAGACAGATGTAAATGTAATATGGGATCTTGCTCCACACGACCTCTCAATTATGTTTTATCTGCTTAACAAGAAAGCAAAATTTGTATCAGCAACCGGGATTGCAAATTATTTTGATCACGAGAATATTGCACACATATCGGTTTACTTCGAAAATAACTGTTTTGCTCATTTTCATGTGAACTGGACTTCCCCTGTAAAGATAAGGAGAATGATTGCTGGAGGAACAAGAAAGATGCTGGTTTTTGATGATATGGAAAACTTTGAAAAAATAAAAGTTTATGACAGCGGAATTGAGCTTAAAGAAAAACTGGGTATATATGATGCACTGGTGCAATATAGAATAGGCGATATGTACTCCCCTAAAGTTAATCAAACGGAAGCACTGACTCTCGGAGTAGAAGAATTTATTAATTCTATATTGGAAAAAAGAAAACCATTGACAAATGGTGATGATGGATTGAAAGTTGTCGAAGTTCTTGAGGCAGCTGATAATTCTATTAAGAAAAAAGGAGCTTTAATAGAAATATAATATGGAAAATAAGAATATAAATAATGTGACACTCGGGAAAGATGTAAAAATATTTGATTTCGTTAATCTATATGGATGTGAAATCGGAGATAATACAAAAATTGGAACATTTGTCGAAATTCAAAAAAATGCGGTTATCGGGAAAAACTGTAAAATATCTACTCATACTTTTATTTGCGAAGGAGTCCATATAGAAGATAATGTGTTTATAGGGCACAATGTGACTTTTATTAATGACAAATATCCACGTTCAACAAATGAAGATGGTTTAATGCAAAATGAAAGTGATTGGAAAGTAGTTGAAACATTTATTAAAAAAGGGGCTTCAATAGGTTCTTCCTCAACGATTCTTTGCGGAATCACAGTCGGGGAAAATGCTATCGTTGGGGCTGGCTCTGTTGTAACGAAAGATGTTCCACAAAATGTAATCGTAGCAGGCGTACCTGCAAGAATCATAAAAAAAAGTAATTAGATAATATGTGATAGTTCCAATATTAGATCTCAAATTACAATATAATTCTATAAAAGATGATAAGTGTTTTTCAGGAAATCGCATACATTATAAGTGTTTCTCAGGGCGAATAAGCGCTTTTCAGATAATTATATGAATAGTAAACGTTTTTCAGAGGAAATAAGTGTTTTTCGGGGTAGGATTTCACCTGAGAACGGATTCTGTGCGGGGTATTTTGCTCTCATTAGATTTTATGATTTGAATGTACCTTTACCGGATAGGTTATGTGTTATTTCTAAGAAATTTAAGAAGTATGAAAATGATGATTGGTTAATTTTCGAGCCGAAGTATGTGCCTGAGGATTCATTGGCAGGTAACCTGGTCTTTGCTTTGAAGTATGAAGGGATTGATTTAAGTGTTTTAAATTCTTTGTTTAAAGTCGTTTCAGAAGATGAGATTACCGGTCTTGTTTTAAATGAACCACTTGGAAAATATACAAGAAAAATCTGGTTTTTGTATGAATGGTTAACAGAAAGAGTTTTAAAGATTGCTGATTTAAAAAAAGGAAATTTTGTCGATTTGATTGATGAAAAGCTGCAATTCGCGGGACCGGTTGTAAAATCAAGCAGACATAGAATTAATAATAATTTACCGGGAGTTAGGAATTTTTGTCCTTTGATAAGAAAAACAAAAACTCTCGAAAAGTTTGTTGATGAAAGTTTGAGTGATAAGTTGTATGACAGTATCAATAGTTTTAGTATAGATTTAATTTCAAGGGCTGCTTCGTTTTTATTGTTGAAAGATACTAAGGCGTCTTTTGTTATTGAAAAGGAGTCTCTCCCTCATAATAGAATTTTAAGATGGAGTAAAGTCTTGGGGCAGGCAGGAAAAAAAGAAATCAATATTGGTGAATTAAATAATTTACAAAAATTAGTAATTGGTGATTCAAAGTTTACTAAATTTGGGTTTAGAACTGAGGAGGGTTTTGTAGGTGAACATGATAGGGATTCCGGAGAGCCAATACCCGTGCACATTTCAGCAAAGCAGCAGGATATTGAATTGTTGATTGACGGTTTATTAGAAACTTATAAGAAATTAGCTAAGAGTGATTTTGATGCTGTTTTGCTCTCGACTGTGATTGGTTTTGGTTTTGTATTTATCCATCCTTTTGCTGACGGGAATGGTCGAATTCACAGATTTTTAATAAATGATGTTTTGGCTCGAAAAGGGTTTGTAAAAGATAAATATATTTTTCCTATATCAACTGTTTTATTGGAAAGAATTTCTGAATACAGAAAAATACTGGAAAATTATTCCCTGGTAAGGTTAGAGTTTGTTGATTGGATTCCGACTTCGGATAATAATGTTGAGGTTTTAAATGATACATTGGATTTATACAGATACTTTGACGCTACGAAGCAGGCGGAATTTTTATATAGTTGTGTTAAATATACGATTGAAAATATATTACCCGATGAGATTGAGTATTTAAAAAGATATGATTTAATGAAGAAATATTTGAATGACAGGTTTGATATTCCTGATAAGTTGATAAATTTGATAGTTAGGTTTTTGGAACAAAATAATGGAAAATTCTCGGAAAGGGAAAAAAATAAAGAGTTAAAAGAGTTTAGTGATGAAGAGCTAAATGAGATTGAAGAAGAATATAGTCAATATTGAAACGCTAAAGAAATATTTTGTTTACCGATAAATTAATCAAGGAATTTATATATGTTTAAAATTATAGATGGCGTTCAGAATCGTGTGCAAATTCAAATAATTTTAGATGAACCCCCAACCCCATCCCGACGAGTCGGGACTCTTTGACTTTTGTCAAAGTGGGGAGAACCGTGTGAAAATAAGAAAATTACCCCGTCGTTTACGACGGGGATGGCTAAAACGCCCCTATTTGGGTTGGAAATCCCGATGCTCTATATCGGGACTTTAGCTAAAATTACTTTAAAGATATTTTATGTTATCACACAGTCTAAGCTTTGGAAACCTGCTCTTATTTTTATGTTAGTATTCTATTTCGCATTGTCATTCCCGAATGTTTTTATCGGGAATCCAGTATTATTTCAGCGTTTTTCTTTACACTTCTCTCTTGATTTTGAATTTTCACACAGTCTCTGTCAAAGTGGGGAAGGACCGTGTGAAAATAAGAAAATTACCCCGTCGTTTACGACGGGGATGGCTAAAACGCCCCGTATTTGGGTTGGAAATCCCGATGCTCTATATCGGGACTTTAGCCAAAATTACTTTAAAGATATTTTATGTTATCACACAGTCTAAGCTTTGGAAACCTGCTCTTATTTTTATGTTAGTATTCTATTTCGCATTGTCATTCCCGAATGTTTTTATCGGGAATCCAGTATTAT
>Ga0209540_10000130_pt1 | contig 98178 bp, 88 predicted proteins | sample BarGraIncu01121A_FD_184501 | JGI IMG/M metagenome (GOLD analysis project Ga0209540, IMG submission 184501) | Arctic peat soil microbial communities from Barrow, Alaska - Barrow Graham LP Incubations 011-21A (SPAdes) (version 2) | ecosystem: Environmental > Terrestrial > Soil > Wetlands > Peat... | reverse complement strand
TGCAAACAGGTTTACATGGTTTACATGGTTTACATGGATTAGCATATGGAATATTTACTTGTTGTAATTGTAATACTTTAAGTCTGATATATAAAACCATTTTTTCAATTATTTTATTGTAAAGTTGTATATTTGACTTATTATGACTTTTGATGGCATCTGTATTAATATCGTCTTCAATAATTCTTACTCCTTCTAACTCACAGTATGGGCTTTCAGTAAAAGATATTTTATCTTCAAAATATTGTTCGCATCCTGATTTTCCTATAACAGTTCCAGTGCAATCATTACACCCACAACTGCTTAATAAATCTATTTCAGTTTGAACTCCACGAGCATTAACTACTGGGGGCACTGCATATTGAAGTGCTGTTACAGCTGTAAATGGGACATCTATTGTTGTATGTGCTATTCTACCGCTTACAATTTTATCTTCGATGCAATCAGCGGTGGCATATTCTATATTTTTTCTTACGAATCCACTTACAAATAATTTTCCGGATATGAGAGTGCCATCTTCAGCAATTACACCTGATCTTGGAAGCAATTTACATTGAGTTAAATATACGTTTTTCTTTATTCTTTTAATTTCATAGAATGGTTCGTTCAACTTAAACTCAGCTTCAATATCTATTTGAATTTCTGTTTCGCCTAGTACTACAGGAATTTTAGCTACTAGAGGTCCACTAATACCAGATGGTATAATTGTAACTCCACTACTTAAAGGCAATGTTTTCGAACTAATAATCTCACCACAATTATCACAAGGGTTAGTAATTTGATTTTTTTCCATAAGTAATTCCTCCTCTTTTTAGATCTTGAGATCTTTTACATAATATGTGTAAAAGGGAATAAGGGTTACTTAAAATAGCAGCTTAATTAAATTATGTATAAGAAAAATAAAAGTGTAGAATAGTTGAAATAATATGCGTAATTGCAGTAATATATATATAAGTAGGATATAATGGTCTTTAAGTAATATAAATAAAATAGTATAGTAATTTTTTTTAATGATTAAACATAAATTTAATTAAAACAGTGAGGTTGTTAATTATGTCAGAAAAAAGGATATTTAATGAGGAAATTAGTTTTAAAGAAAAAGTAGAAATAAAAATTAAGAAACCTAGTAAATACGCAGTAATTATTCATAATGATGATTATACAAGCATGGATTTTGTTGTACAGGTTTTAGTTGGAGTTTTTAAAAAACAGGTTGTGGAAGCTACAAAAATCATGTTTGATGTCCATAAAAAGGGTAGCGGTATTGCAGGAAGATACAGTTACGACGTGGGACTCACAAAGATTAATCAAACTATGGACATGTGTGAGGAAAATGGATTTCCGCTTAAACTAACCCTAGAAGAGGTGTAATTATGCAATTAGATAATATAGTAAATGAAATTATAACAGCAGCTTATAATGAAGCTCAAATGTCAAATCATGAATATTTTACGCCAGAGCATATTCTTTACGCTTCTCTGTTCTATGACGAGGGAATAGAAATAGTAGAGAATAGTGGTGGTAGTGTTAAAAGGCTTAAATATCAGATAACTAAGTTTTTAAAAGAAAATATGGAAATAGTAGAAGACACAGAGCCAATTCAAACCATCGGAATTCAGACCATCTTATCAACAGCTGCAGATCACGTTATGCTATCTGGCAAAGATTTAGTTAGGATAGGAGATGTTATTGTAGCTATGTATGATGATGAGGAAAGTTTCGCTTCTTATTTTTTAAGACAGCAGCAAATGAAGAGAAGAGATCTTCTTAATTATATAGCCCATGGAATATCAGTTGTTGACACTTTTGACTCTGGGGAATTAGTAAATGAAGTGAGGGAAAAGTCAGTCAATTTTGACGGACATGAAGGCGATATAGACTACACATATGACGATGAGGAAGCATATGACGAGGATAAAGATAATTCTTTAGATAAAGAAAATTTTTTAAGTGATTTTACTGTTGAGCTTATAGAAAAAGCTAGTAAGGGAGAAATGGATCCCCTTATTGGTAGAGAAGAGATTCTACAAAGAACCTTACAGGTATTATGTAGGAGACTTAAAAATAATCCAGTTCATGTAGGGGAGCCTGGTGTCGGAAAAACTGCTATAACAGAAGGGCTTGCACAATTGATTGCTGAAAATAAAGTACCAAAGTTATTGCAAGGAAGCAAAGTATATTATTTGGATATGGGAGCTCTAATTGCAGGTACAAAGTACAGAGGAGATTTTGAAGAGCGTATAAAGAAAGTGTTAAATGAAATTAGTAAAGAAGAGAAACCTATAGTCTATATTGATGAGATTCATACTATAGTTGGAGCCGGTGCAGTCTCTGGAGGCTCAATGGATGCATCAAATATCTTAAAACCTTTTCTTGCGGACGGCAAGGTAAGATTTATTGGATCAACAACTTACGATGAATATAAGAAGCATTTTGAAAAAGATAGTGCTTTAGCTAGAAGATTTCAGAAAATTGAAGTACCGGAACCCTCAGGCGATGAAACTTTTGATATTCTTATGGGATTAAAAGATAAATATGAAACATACCATAATGTGACATACAAAGAGGAAGCTTTAAGAATCGCAGTAGAATTGTCTAGTAAGTATATAAATGATAGGTTTCTTCCGGATAAAGCTATAGATATTATGGATGAAGCAGGTGCTTATGCAAGACTTAATGCTGGAGAAAGTGAAGAGAATATTGTTATTACAGTAGGCGCGGTTGAGAAAATAGTAGCGGCTATTGCAAAGATTCCAGAACAAACTGTATCAAACAATGAAGCAGGTACGCTAAAGAATTTAGGTGACAACTTAAAGAAAGAGGTTTTTGGGCAAGGCGATGCCATAGACACATTGGTAAGAGCTATAAAAAGGTCCAGGGCTGGTTTTAATGATGAAGATAAGCCAATAGCATCTCTACTTTTTGTGGGCCCTACAGGAGTTGGGAAGACAGAAATAAGTAAACAATTATCAAAGAGTTTGGCCATTGAGCTCATTAGATTTGATATGAGCGAATATCAGGAAAAGCATACCGTGGCAAGGCTTATTGGTGCACCACCAGGATATGTAGGTTATGAAGAGGGTGGAATGTTAATTGAAGCAATAAAAAAGAATCCTTATTGCGTTCTTCTTTTAGATGAGATAGAAAAAGCTCACCCAGATATATTTAATGTGTTACTTCAGGTTATGGACTATGCAACACTTACAGATAATACTGGTAAAAAAGCAGATTTCAGAAATGTGATTTTAATAATGACTTCTAATGCAGGAGCAAGGCAGGCTAGCAAGCATATAATTGGTTTTGGAGACAGAATAGGGTCAGGTGAAGCGATTTCTAAAGAAGTAGAACGGGTATTCTCTCCGGAATTCAGAAATAGATTAGATAACATAATTGCATTTAATAAAATTGATGAGGTTATGGCTCTTGAAATAGCTAAGAAGGCAATGAAACAGTTTGAAGAAAAATTATTAACTAAAAATATAAAATTAAAGGTTACAGATAATTTATATGCATGGCTCAGTAAAAAGGGCTTTTCAGATGCTTATGGAGCAAGAGAAATTAATAGAGTAGTGCAACAAGAAATAAAAACTTATTTTGTAGATGAAGTGCTGTTTGGAGAACTTTCCACAGGTGGTAGCGCAACAGTTGATATTGTTGATGGTAAACTTACAATTAGTAAAGGAAATTAATAAAAAGATGTTGCTAATGTATTTAGCAACATCTTTTTATTTTATAACCTCTGTTTTAGAAAATAGGCTACTTAATATTATAATATCCACAGTTCTATTCTTAGCTTTTCCTACTTGAGAACTATTATTTGCAATTGGTCTATTTTCGCCATAGGCTACTGAAGATATTCTTTTAGGATTAATTCCTGATTGTGAAATAAGTAATTCGGTAACATTAGTTGCGCGAATAGCAGAAAGTTGCCAGTTTGAACTAAATTCATTGTTGCTAATGGGAGTATCATCAGTATGACCTTCTATTCTAATATAATTATTAACATTGTTTAGAATTTTACCTATGCTAATTAGCTTTTTAGAAGAGGCGCCTAAAACATTTGACTTACCAACGTCAAAGAGCAGAGTACTATTAAGACTTACAGCAAGTCCTCTATCATCAATTTTAGTGGATACGCTATTACTTAGTCCATTTTTTTTCAAATAGTTGTCAACATTTTTTTTAATAGCCTCCATTTTGTTTTCTTCAATAGCCTTAGTAATTTCAGCTGCTGTTTTCTCGTCGGCTGTAGTTTTATCAGGCGATGTAGCACTTGAATCTAAAGCACTTACACCGGATTGATCTCCAACAATAGATTTACCACCACCACCATCAAAAGCCGCATTAAGTGACTGTGATAGCTGTTGATACTTAGTAGCGTTTACAGTACTTGATGCATACATAATAACAAAAAAAATCATAAGTAACGTTATTAAATCTGAATAAGTTAAAAGCCACCGCTCGTGATTAGGTTCTTTTTCTTCTCTCTTTTTCATTATTGTGGTACCTCAGTATTCATTTCATCAAATTTTATTATTTGCTTTTTATCTAGGAAACCTTTTAATTTTTCAGCTAATATATTAGGATTTGCGCCTTCTTGCATAAGCAAAACAGCTTCTATAATTAGTTGTTTCTCTTTAATTTCTTCATTATTTAAATCCTTTAATCTCGAAGCCATAGGAAGAAATAACATGTTCGCAGAGCCAACACCATATAGAGTAGCTATAAATGCAACTGCAATTTTCTCTCCTAAAACAGCTGGGTCAGCAAGGTTGCTTAAAACTTGCACCAGACCCATAACCGTACCTATGACACCCATGGTAGGTGCAAAGCCACCAGCTGATTCAAAAATAGCAGCATTCTCTTTATGCCTATCATAGGTTGATTCAAGTTCAAATTCTAATATAGTTTTTACCATCTGGGGGTCTACGCCATCTACAACTAGTTGCAAACCTTTTTTTATAAAAGGGTCCAAGTCATCGGTTATTTCGCCTTCGATGCTAAGTAAACCCTCTTTGCGGGTTTTAAATGATAATTGCTTAAAATAGTTCACGATTTCTACCAAATCTTTTTCTTTAGCTGTAAATATGAGTTTAAGCATGGCTGGAATATTCTTTAATTTTTTAGGTGAAGATCCAAGACCCACCGCTCCAATAGTACCTCCAAACACGATTATAGCAGCGGTTTCGGCTACAAGCATAGCAGGACTTCCACCTTCTAAAATGAAGGCGCCTATCATGGAACCAAAACTTATTATTAAAAATATAATTGGAAAAATATTCATAAAATCCTCCTAATATTGCAGTTCACATAATACTAAATTTAATATAATTTTACTTAAGTAGGTACATTAAATAAAATAATATCATATAATAATATTCGAACAAACTTAGTTATTATTTAGTGTTTTTTTTAAAAAAACATTACATTTGTGCATACTAATAATTAATAGATATATGGAATTGTTGTCAGTGGTATAATGGAAATGGTGAATTAGACATACTTATTAAGGACTCATATTGGCATTGCAAATATATTAGTCCAAAATGGGTCCTTAATTTGATTTCAATGTATTACAAATTATTATATCTATTACTAATTTCTTGGTATTACCTCTGTCCAATAGCCATCAGGATCTATAATAAAATATATTCCCATAGGTTTATTCTCATAGCATATGCATCCCATTTTTTTATGTAATGAGTAGGCTTTATCAAAATCATCTGTAACTACTGCAAGATGAAATTCATTATCACCTAAATTGTATGAATTTGTTCTATCCTTAAGACAAGTAAGTTCTAATTTATGTTCAGTCGTTTTATCACCTAAAAATACAAGAGTAAAACTATCATCTGCTGGATGAAATCTCCTAGTTTCTACAAATCCTAAAGCATTTTTATAAAATTCCACGCTTTTTTCTAAATCCAATACATTTATGTTATTATGGTCAAAAGAAAATTTCATTTGATATAACCACCTTTTTAAAAAATTTAATATATAACGTATACCATAACATCATTATATGCTTACTTGAATTTTAATTCATAGAATTTTAAAAATAAAATAGAAAATTATCATTTATAATATATTTATATGTATACAAAGCGGTATTCGTATATAATTTAAATATAGCATTATATAAGGGGTGGATATATAAGACAGATTAAGTTTATGTATTTAACTTGTAAATATATTTATAATAAAACTAAAACATTGATAACATAGGGAGAGATAATTAATGAGAGAAGTAGAAGCGGAAATATATTATATGTATCATAGTGGATTTGCCATTAAGACTAAAAATCATTTTCTAATATTTGATTACTATAAAGAGCCTGTAGAAAATCATCAATCGAAAGTGATATCTTCTGAAAATATTAAAGAGATGAAAAATGTTTATGTGTTTTCATCACATAGTCATGAAGATCATTTTAATTCTAGTATTTTAAATTGGGAGAATTATAACCATGATATACAATATATACTAAGTGATGACATAAAAGTAGATAAAAATAAAATTAACTATAACTTTATAAAGGAAGGAGAAGAAAAGGTAATTGATGATGTTTATGTAAGGGCTTATGGTTCAACTGATATTGGAGTATCTTTCCTAATAAAAGTGGACGGACTAATTATTTTTCATGCTGGAGATCTTAATTGGTGGCACTGGAAAGATGATAGCTTAGCGGAACAAAATGAAGCTGAATCTTTATTTAAAGCTCATATAGAAAAGTTAAAACAAGAAAAGATTATTGATATAGCTTTTTTTCCTGTGGATCCAAGACTTCAAGAATTTTATTATATAGGTGGAGAGTATTTTGCAGAAAAAATTTGTCCGAAACTACTAATACCTATGCATTTCGGAAATGATGTTGATATTACTAAAGAATTTGCAAAGAGAATGAAACAAATCAATATAAAGGCAGTAGAAATTACTCATTCAGGACAAAAAATAATATATTAAAAAAAGTTTTTAATTTTTGGATAAATATAGTCATTTATGTCTATAATTTAAATAACCAAATAAAAAAGCACCATATGAAGTATTTTTTAGTCCCCCTAAATTAATATTGCATATGGTGCTTTTTATATGGGGTATAAATTTATATAAGCAGTAAAAATTATAAGTAAGATTAATATTTATATTTACATAATTTAATAATTGTGCTAACTTTACTTAAGAAAGTAGAAAGTAGAAAGTAGAAAGTAGAAAGTAGAAAGTAGGATGCAACTAATGAGGCGAGAAACTAAAAATGAAAACATTTTAAATTATATTTACATTGTTGTTGGAACTACAATACTAGCAGCAGGAGTAAATATGTTTTTTGCAAAGCTTAAATTAGTAACAGGAGGATTATCAGGGCTTGCTATTGTTATTGAATATATTACTAAAAAAAATTATGGAATTGAAGTACCTTTATGGTTCACAAATATCGCAGTAAACATACCACTACTTGCTATTGCTGTAAAACTTAAGGGCAGAGAATTTGTAGGTAAATCTTTATTTGCAGCAGCATATCTATCTTTTGCATTGTTTTATACAAGTTTTATACCAGCTCCTCAGGTAGACCTATTACTTGCTAGTATATTTGGTGGCGTATTTGTGGGTACAGGCCTAGGTTTCGTATTAAGAGCATCGGCTAGTACTGGTGGAACTGATTTAGCTGCAAACATTCTAAAGGTATACTTAAAGAGTGTTCCTATAGCTAAAATAATATTAGTAATTGATTCAAGTATTGTATTACTCGGTGCTTTTGTATTTGGAGCTCAAAAGGCAATGTATGCGCTAATATCAATATATATAGTTGCTAAAGTTATAGATAGTATACTTGAGGGAATAAATTTTTCTAAAGCAGTATTTATTATTTCAGATTATTCTAATGAAATAGCAGAAATATTAATGACAGATCTAAATAGAGGTGTTACAGGAATACATGCTACAGGAATGTATACAAAAGGAGAAAAGCAGGTATTATTTGTAGTAGTTGGTAAAAATGAAATAGTTCCACTTCAAAAAATGGTTAAAGAAGTAGACTCAAAAGCATTTATTACTGTTGCAGATGTGAGAGAAGTATTAGGTGAAGGATTTACAGAATAATGTTCCTATATAAATAGGAACAAGAAATTAAATTTATCGTTATTTTATAAAAAATGTTTTAAAGGTGTAAATAGGGAACATTTCCAAAGTATATTTCGATGTCTTCATGCACAGACTAGATTTAGAAAGGAAGTGATTATAAATGAATGAAAGATTAAATAGCAAACCTATTACATTTGATCATCCAGAAAAACTTACACAAGGAGTCTCTTTAGTAGAAGGTGATGTTTCAGCAAAAACTTTTATTAATGAAGTTGATGGAAAAGTAAAAGCTAACATTGTTATCGAAAATAAGGTTACTGGAGAAATAGCTAAGAGAGATGCGGTTATTGGTGAGATAGTTCAGGACGTAGATGAAGATGAAGATGAAATAGACGACGAAGAATTTTAAATATATATATATTTAATAGTATTGAGTTATGAGTTAGATTTAAGGGAAGATTCAAAGGCAACTATTAAATTATAAACAACACCCTATAAAGTAGACAAAAGTCTACTTTATAGGGTGTTCTTAATTATATTGATTATTTCAAAATTTAAATTTATTAAATTAACATAATATAATTAAATTATGAGAACAGATTGTAATGAATATTTGACAATTATTATTAAAGATATTATAATTCAAATGAATATAAAAATTAATTAGTGTATATACTAATTATCATAGCATTTAGATATAAAGACTGTGACGAGAAAAGTAGATATAAAAGGTAGTCAAAGCGAGTTGGCGATGGTGAAAGACCAATACGAAGTTTATATTAAAGAACATCTTAGAGTCTCTAACCGAAATCATAAGGAGAGTAGGCTTAGACGGGTCCAATCCGTTAACAATTGGGTGTATCGAATTATAATTCGCATTATGAATATAAAATTCTGTACAAATTAGAGTGGTCATATTTTATGACAAAATGGGTGGCAACGCGAAATTATAGCTTTTCGTCCCTTAATTGATAAGGGACGGATAGCTTTTTTTATTATTTAAAAATCTTAAAATTATAAGGAGAGTAAACATATGGAAAAGGTATTGGTAAAACAGATTTATAGAGCAAAAGAAAAATATGCAGACAAAGTAGTGTCAATTTCAGGCTGGATAAGAACTTTAAGATCTTCTAAAGCATTTGGTTTTATAGAAGTTAATGATGGAAGTTTCTTCAAAAATATTCAAGTAGTTTTTGAGGAAGAATTAGAAAATTTTGGTGAACTAGCTAAATTACCTATAAGTTCTTCTTTGACTATAGAAGGAAAGCTAGTTGTAACTCCAGAAGCCAAGCAACCTTTTGAGATAAAGGCTACTAAAATAGTTGTGGAGGGAATGTCAAATACTGATTATCCGTTGCAAAAGAAAAGGCACTCTTTCGAATATTTAAGAACTATTGCACATTTAAGACCAAGAAGTAATGCTTTCTCAGCAGTGTTTAGAGTACGATCACTTACAGCTTTTGCTATCCATGAATTTTTTCAAAAGAGAGGTTTTGTATATACCCATACACCAATAATTACAGGTAGTGATTGTGAAGGAGCCGGGGAAATGTTCAGAATATCTACTCTTGATTTAAGCAATGTACCACTTGGAGATGATAAAAAAGTTGATTACACGCAAGATTTTTTTGGTAAAGAAACTAGCCTAACTGTGAGTGGACAGTTAGCAGCAGAAGCATTTGCTTTAGCTTTTAGAAATGTCTATACTTTTGGACCAACATTTAGAGCCGAAAATTCTAACACAGGAAGGCATGCTGCAGAGTTCTGGATGATAGAGCCTGAAATAGCATTTGCGGATTTAAAAGATGATATGAAGCTTGCAGAAGATATGATGAAATACATAATTAAATATGTTCTTGACAACGCTCCAGAGGAAATGGAGTTCTTTAATAGTTTTGTAGATAAAAATTTAATTGAAAGATTAAATAGTGTTGTAAATGCAGAATTTGGTCAGATAACATACACTGAAGCTGTAGATATTTTAATGAAATCAGGAAAGGAGTTCCAGTATCCAGTAACTTGGGGCTGCGATCTTCAAACTGAGCATGAAAGATATTTAACAGAAGAAGTGTTTAAAAAACCATTATTCGTAACTGATTATCCAAAGGAAATAAAATCATTTTATATGAGAATGAACGATGACAATAAGACAGTTGCAGCAGCAGACTTACTAGTACCTGGGATAGGAGAAATCATAGGTGGAAGCCAAAGAGAAGAAAGGCAAGATATATTAGAGGCTAGAATGGAAGAATGCGGTCTTAATAAAGAGGATTATTGGTGGTATCTAGAGCTAAGGAAATACGGCGGAACTAAGCATGCCGGATTTGGATTAGGTTTTGAAAGAGCCATTATGTATATTACAGGTATGAGTAACATTAGAGACGTTATACCATTCCCAAGAACAACTGGATCGGCTGAGTTTTAATTAAGATTTTTTGATATATAATTTTAATCTCTTAGCCAAAAGGCTGAGAGATTTTATTTTTTTATGTGTTATTATTAGTTATTACATTAAATATAAATGTACTTGCTTCGTACATATTATAATTTGGATGAGGGGGAAAGTAAGTATGAGAAAAATTATTAAAGAATATATATTGATAACAATTGGAATAGCATTAACAGCTGTAGGATTTTATTTTTTCTTAGTGCCAAACGATTTAGCGGTAGGTGGAGTTAGTGGACTTGCGATGGTTATAAATTGGTATATGCCAGAGCTTACTATTGGTGTTATAATGATTGTCTTGAATGTGATATTATTCATTGTAGGGTTCTTATTCGTAGGTTCAAATTTTGGAGTTAAGACGACTTATGCTAGCTTTGGATTGTCTGCTATGATATGGGTATTAGAAAAGGCTTACCCAATGAATGGGAGTATAACAAATGATATATTTCTTGAGTTAATATTTGGAATATTAATAAGTGCAGTGGGTATGGGTATCGTATTTAATCAAAATGCCTCTACAGGAGGAACTGATATAATAGCTAAAATGTTTAATAAATATTTTCACCTAGATATAGGTAAAGCTTTGCTTTTAGCTGATTTTTTTGTAATTGTATTGGCAGCCGTAGCATTTGGGCTAAGAATAGGAATGTATGCATTACTTGGGGTTATTATAAGTGGATTTACAATAGACGCAGTTATTGCAGGAATGAATAATTGTAAAAAGGTTGAAGTTGTCAGTTCAAAAGGAGAAGAGATTAAAAAATTTATAATAGAAAAATTAGATAGAGGGGCTACTTTATATACAGCAAAAGGGGCTTATACTAATGATGAAAAAGAAATTATTACTACTGTGTTAGGTAACAAACAATTTATAAAATTAAAAAATTATATAAAAGAGATTGATAAAAAGGCATTTATAATTACTTACAATGTGCATGAAACTCTTGGAGAGGGATTTAAGGACATAAATCAATAAAGAAATACAAGCCACTGACAAAAGTCAGTGGCTTGTATACTAATTGTAAGAACTATGTTCTAATTAAGCTTCAACTGGAGCGCCTGTAGGACAAACACCAGCACAAGCTCCGCAATCGATACAAGTATCTTCATCAACAACAAATATTGAATCTCCTTGGCTTATAGCGTTAACTGGACATTCAGGTTCACAAGCTCCACAGCCTACACATGCATCAGTAATTTTATATGACATAATAATCAACCTCCTTTTTAACTAATTTATTACATAATATCATAATTTCGATAATAAATAAAGAGTTTTTAATAAATAGGAAGTATCGTAATGAAATTAGTGATAGACATGTATTTTAGTAATTTTGTCTATGATAACTATTTTTGTTTATTTTTCAATTTAAAATCGAATAACATCGCCATTATTGACTTATATAGAATATTAATATGAAGTCAAAATAAAAACCATAGAAATTTAATCTATGGAAAATTAATATGAAATTCATAATCTTTATATGATTTAAATGTGCAATATTAAATGAACTGAATTAAATTAAATAATAGTTACAGCTAAAAACTAAATTTAATACAGTTCATTTAATATATATTCTAGTTAGTAACCTATAGCTGTATCTATATTAAAGATGAGCTCATCTATTTAGCTGTGAGGCATTAACTATTAATAATATTATGTGTAGGAATATAAAATAATATTCAATATAAAATAAAAAAAATTAGCATGAGTTGAAAAACATTTATAATGAAAATAAGAAGGAAAATATAAAATTGCAAGTTGCATTAATTTCTAATTACCTAAATTGTTTTAAGAAAGAGGTTGTCCTTATAACTTGATAAATAAGAAATTAGGGGTTATTATAGGTAATATAAATTAATTAATGCATTATATGTATAAATTTTTTAAAACTATGTTAGGTGGTGTTTTTCATAATAGAAAAAATTTACATAGAAAATTTATTTATGAAATACAATAAAAATTTTAATGTAAGTAGAGACATAGAATTATGTAATAGGAAAATAAGCCTATTGGCTGAATACAAAGGTATAGGAGCACGAACTTTTATTACGCAGAAAGATGTTATTGATAAATTTGAATTTAATGAGTACTGCATTGTGAACGTTTACGATGCAATTCGTATGGAAGATGTTGTAGAATATACGGAATATTTAAAGACTTTAATAGAATTTTTGGTTAAGCCTCACAGAGAGCATAAGAGCACTACTATTACAGGTGTAATGGTATGTAATGCATCTATTGATAAAAGCACAGAAAGTTTCGTTAAGAAATTTACATTTAATAAACCATACAAATTATATTTTTATGGTTGGAGTGATATAAGGTTACTAATTGTTGATTTAAATAATAACCTAGTTATTTCAAATAAGGCAGGTAAAATAGTAAAAAAGGTGTATATACCTACACCTTTTAATAAATAAGGGGGCAGATTTATGAATTCAATAGTACTTCTATTTTTAGGAATCATTATTTTTTTAATTGCATACGTTACATACGGTGCATATTTAGCTAAAAAATGGGGTATTGACGTAAAAAAACAAACCCCAGCTCATACAAAGTTTGACAATGTGGACTACTGTCCTGCAGATGCAAGAATTCTTTTAGGACATCATTTTTCATCAATAGCTGGTGCTGGACCTATAGCAGGTCCAATTCAAGCTGCTATTTTTGGCTGGATTCCAGTTTTCTTATGGATTGTTATTGGAAGTGTTTTTATAGGTGGCGCACATGATTTTGGTTCGCTGTTTGCATCTATTAGGCATGATGGAAAATCTATAGGTGAAATTATTCGTATTAACATTGGCGAAAAAGGTAAAATGATATTTAATATTTTCGCATGGGTTACATTGATCCTTGTAGTTGCAGCTTTTACAGATATATGTGCGTCAACCTTTGCTTTTGATGCTACTAAACCTACACTTCTTACTGGTTCTCAGGCGGGAACTTCCTCCATATTATTTATTTTTCTTGCAATGGCATTTGGATTTGTTGTTTATAGAAAAAATGCTAGCATTGGTGTATCTACAGTTGTAGGTGTTATTTTACTATTTTTATGTGTATGGATTGGCTATGTTTTCCCAGTTGTTAAGCTTACAAAATTCCAATGGGATATCGTTCTTCTAATTTACATTACTTTGGCATCTATCCTTCCTGTTTGGATGTTACTTCAACCAAGAGATTATTTATGCTCTTTCTTACTTTATGCAATGCTAGCTGGCGCAGTTTTAGGGATATTTTTAACTCACCCTGTTATGCAGTTATCTGGTTTTACATCATTTAAGGTTAATAATCAAACACTATTTCCATTCTTATTTGTTACCGTTGCCTGTGGCGCAGTTTCAGGTTTTCACTCTTTGGTAGCTTCGGGTACTACTTCGAAACAAATTTCTAAAGAAGGCGATGCAAAACTTATAGGTTATGGTGCAATGCTCATAGAAGGTCTAGTTGCAATAGTTGCTCTTATTGCCGTTGGTTACGTTGCAAAATCGCAAGGTACTCCAGCCCAAGTTTTCGCAAGTGGAGTTGCAACATTTATGAATAGTTTTGGAATACCAATGCAAATCGGAAAAGTTTTTGTCATTCTTGCATTTTCAGCCTTTGCTTTAACAAGTTTAGATACTGCTACAAGAATTGGTAGATACATTTTCCAAGAATTTTTTACTAATGCTTCTCAAGAAACAAAGAAAAAATATGCGAACATGTATACCTCGACTTTTATAACTGTACTGGCCTCAGCTGCATTATTAGCATACGGCTATCAAAAGATTTGGCCAATATTCGGTTCAGCAAATCAGTTATTAGCAGCTTTAGCTTTACTTGCAGTAACCGCATGGCTTGCAAATAGTGGAAAGAAAACTGTTATGACAATGATCCCTATGATATTTATGTTCGCGGTATCACTCTCAGCATTATTTCTACTTATAAAACAATATTTATTCAGCGCAAATAAAAATATTATTCTCGGTTCTTTTGCAACTTTGTTATTTATTCTTGCAATAGTATTAATAATAGAAGCATACAGGTCCTTAATGGGCAAATCAAAAAATAAAAATGTAAGTATTTAATAAAAAAAACAATAAAAAAATACAGGATTAACTTCCTGTATTTTTTATTATTATATTAAATTATTTACCGAGCAATTTAAGTGCTTTACTAACAACATTTTCTGCTGTAAATCCAAATTCTTTAAATAAAATATCAGCTGGGCCAGATGCGCCAAATCTATCAATAGAAATCACATCTCCGTCTAAACCAACATATTTATGCCAACCAAAGGAAGAGGCTGCTTCAACTGCCAAACGGACTCTTAGGTTTGATGGCAATATAGATTCCTTATATTCTTTTGATTGAGTTTCAAATAAATCGAGGCATGGCATACTTACTACTCTAGCTTTAATACCTTGATCATTTAATAATTTAGCTCCTTCATAAATAAATTCTACTTCAGAACCTGAAGCCATTAAAATAATATCAGGGTTTAGGCCTTTTTCCTCATAAGTTTTTAATATATAAGCACCCTTTAAAGCTTCAATTGAAGTCTCTTCATATAAAGGAAGATTCTGCCTTGTAAGTATTAGTGCAGTAGGAGTTGTTTTTGATGTTATAGCAGCATACCAACCGAAAGCTGTTTCTGTAGAATCAGCTGGTCTAAACACATTAAAGTTTGGTAGAGCCCTTAAAGATGCAAGATGTTCAATTGGTTCATGAGTTGGGCCATCTTCACCAACGGCTATGCTATCATGAGTTAGGACATAAACTACCGGAAGACCCATAAGTGAAGACAATCTCATTGCACCTTTCATATAATCACTAAATACAAAGAAGGTTGAAACAAAGGGTTTAAGACCACCATGTACATAAATTCCATTTGCGATGGCTGCCATTGCGTGCTCGCGTACTCCGAAATGAAGGTTAGCGCCATTTCTATCTTCCCTTGAAAAATCACCCTTATCCTTCATGTATGTTTTATTAGAAGGGGCAAGATCTGCTGAACCACCGATTAGGTTAGGTACATATTTTGATAATATATTTATTGCGACGCCTGAAGAGCTTCTTGTTGCTGCTTTGCCTTCAAATTTCCATAGCTCTTCTATTTTAAGTAAGTCCACAGGAAGCTCACCGCTTTGCCATGCTTCATATTCTTTAGCAAGTTCTGGATTCTTTTTGCTATACAACTCATAAAGAGTGTTCCAAGCTTCTTCTTTTTGCATAAGCTCTAATTTAACATTTTCCATATGCTTAGTAACTTCATCTGGAATTGTAAATGGTTCTAGGTCCCAGCCCATGCATTTTTTCATTTCAATTATATTATCTTCTCCAAGTGGTTCTCCATGTGCTGATGCAGAGCCCTGTTTTTTAGCACAACCAAATCCAATAATAGTTTCAATTTTAATAAAGGTAGGTTTATTTAGCTCAAGTTTCGCAGCTTTAATTGCTTTGTTTATTGATTTCATATCATTTCCATCTTCTACGTGTATTACCTGCCACCCATAGGCTTCAAAGCGCATGCCTACATCTTCTGTAAAGGAAATATCTGTGGATCCTTCTATTGATATACTATTTGAGTCATACAGTACAATAAGTTTAGAAAGGCCTAAGGTACCAGCTAAAGATGCTGCTTCTCCAGAAACACCTTCCATATTATCCCCATCACCACATATAACATATGTATAATGATCTACAATAGCATGTTTCTTTGTATTGAATTTTGCTGCAAGATGGCATTCAGCTATTGCCATACCTACTGCATTAGCAATTCCCTGTCCTAATGGTCCTGTAGTAACTTCAACACCATTTGTATGAGCATATTCAGGATGACCAGGTGTTAAACTTCCAAATTGTCTAAAGTCTTTTAAGTCTTCAATAGTTAGACCATATCCAAAAAGATTAAGCAATGAATATTCAAGCATTGACCCATGACCTGCTGACAATACAAATCTATCTCTATCCTGCCATTTTGAATTGCAAGGATTATGTTTCAGATGTTTTGACCATAATGTATAAGCCATTGGTGCTACGCCGAGAGGTAGCCCTGGATGACCTGATTTTGCCTTTTGTATCGCCTCAGCGGATATTATTCTTATAGTATCTACGGTTAGTTGATCAATTTTACTCAATGTAATTTCCTCCTTAATGTTTTTATAATTACTTGTAACAGATGTATGTCTTATATAAATATAAAAGATTATCCCCTATATTGCAAGAATATATGATTTTTTTAATAATTAGTTTTATAAAAATAAGTTATGTATATGTATGATCATATACATATTATCATACATATACATATATTTATAATATTTAAATCTTTTAATGGGGAGTATAATAGAGGTATAATAAGTATGCAACAAAATAATTCAAAAGAATATATTATAAATTAGGGGCGATATTTATGAGTTTAAAAGGTAAGGTAGCTATAGTTACAGGAGCATCTAGAGGAATTGGAAAAGGTATCGCTACGGAACTTGCCAAAGCTGGCGCTTGCGTTGTTATAAATTATAAAAGCAATGATGAAGCGGCTGAAAAAACCTTTCAAGAAATTAGAGAGCTAGGAGCTTATGCACTCAAAATTAAAGGTGATGTAAGTAATTATGAATTTTCAAAGCAAATGATAAAAACTACTGTTGAAAAATTCGGTAAAATAGATATTTTGATAAATAATGCAGGAATTTCTAAGGTAGGGCTATTTATGGATGCTACTCCTGAGGAGTGGGATAATATTTTTAATGTGAATATTAGGGGAGCAATTAATTGTTCACATAACGTTGTACAAGAGATGATAAAACAAAAAAGTGGAAGTATAATAAATATATCATCAATGTGGGGAGAAATAGGCGCTTCTTGTGAAGTAATTTACTCGGCGTCTAAAGGGGCAATTAACTCTTTTACAAAAGCGCTAGCAAAGGAACTTGCACCTTCTAATATTAGAGTTAATGCAATAGCGCCAGGGGTAATAAATACAGAAATGAATGCTTGGTTAACAGAGGATGAACGAAAAGCTTTAATTGATGAAATACCTATGATGAAATTTGGAGAAGTGAGAGATGTTGGCATGCTTGTAGCCTTTTTAGTAAGCGAGAATTCTAAATATATTACAGGACAAGTGATAACAATAGATGGTGGGATGTTATAGTAGTTCTATAGTGAATTGTGCAGATTATTTAATGAATTATTAATATATTCTTAAGGAAGAATTAATATTTGATTCTATTTATATGGTATAATATAGAATATTATTTAGTAAATAAATCATATGAAATGAAAGAAGGCTAATATTATTATGGAATATACAAAGGGCAAAAATATATTTTCAAGGTTACTGAATTCAGCTTTATCAATTGCTACTATTATTATCATAGCAATAATAGTAATTTACGCTGCTACCTTTGTTATGAAAGCCTTATTTGCAATTGCAGTTTTCGGAGTTTTAGTATGGTGTACTTTAAAATTGGTAAAGGGTATTAAAAATTTTATATATAAATTAAGTACAAAGAAACATATTAATGTAAAAGCTGATAAATTTAGTAGTAACATAGATATTTCAGAACCTATTGATATCAATTATGATGATAGTGTTATTGTTGATGTGGACTATGAAAAGGTAGATTAAGCTTATTATAGTCAAGTTAAAATCAATTTATAAATTATGTTCTAAAACCAATCTATATTTAGATTGGTTTTAGTTTTCTAGAGTTATTAGGCATTAATACCCTAATAATGTAAATATTATAAACGCATTTAATAACTGATTACAAAAATGATTAAGGTATTGACTTTATGGGATAATTAAGGAGGACATAATGCAAATAGAAATTATAAAATCCATACAAACTATGATATCTCCCTTTTGGGATGTCTTCTTTCAACTAGTTACAATGACTGGAGAGGAGTATTTTTATATTATTGCAGCTGCTATAATATTTTGGTGTGTAAATAAAAAATTTGGATATAAATTAGGCTTTGCATTACTTACAAGCACAATTGTAAATATAGCAATAAAAGATTTATTTAATACGCCTAGGCCAATAGGAGTTTCTGGAATAAGATCCCTGAGACTCGAGACTGCTACAGGACCATCTTTTCCAAGTGGGCACACACAAGGGTCTGCGACTTTTTGGATTTCTTGTATTATTCAGATAAGAAAAAAGTGGATTTATATAGTTGGAATATTAGCAATACTTTTAGTGGGTTACTCTAGGCTTTATCTGGGGCTACATTATCCAATAGATGTAATTGGTGGAATAGTGATTGCAATTATATGGACGGTTATCTCTAATTACATTTTTGAATATGCACAGAAAACGAAAAAAGGATGGATAGTGATTGCGATTGTTTTACCGTTCATCATTGGAATGATATTTTTTAGAGAAAAAAGTTATTACACAATAGTTGGAATTGTATTAGGATTTTATATTGGGTACATACTAGAACCTAAATATGTTCAGTATGATGTTAGAAATACTAGAGTAAAGCAATTAATTAAATTAGTGTTTGGAATAGGTATTCTCATGACATTTAAAAGTGGATTAAAGGTTCTGCTTCCTGTTAATATTTTTTCTGATTTCTTTAGATATTTTATGGTTGGTTTGTGGATTACAGTTGGAGCACCAATCTTATTTAAAAGATTTATTGGGCATATAGAAGCAAAATAATAATAACTTCTATTAATGACATAAATAAAGAGGGGAATTTAGGGGTTTATATAATAATGGAGCTTAGAATTTAACTAAATTGAATATTTTTTTTAAAATAGCAAAAACTATAGGTATCAATATAAATAAGGGAGATGTTTTTATGCCTAAAGATAGCCAACCTGACAATAAATTTTCTAGATTAGAAAAGAGCAATTATGATACTCCTATAACTAGGGAGACTGCAAAAAATCAAAATGCTACGAACAAAAAACAGTCTGCTGACAAAAAATAAAAGAGAGGAACATATAAACTTTTGTTTATATGTTCCTCTCTTGAAGTATTTAGAATATAATGAAATATATGTAAGATAATAATATATATATATTTTATTATAAAGTTTAAACAATCTAATAAAATTATCGTTTCTATTAAATTTTATAATTATTTATAAAAAAAGATTATTAATATATATTATTGCATTATCTTATTATTATGTTAGAATTTATATATATGTTATTTTTTGTGATTCATTATAGTTAGTATTACTTTAATACTGTGAAGTTGAAAGCTGCAGCATGCGTGCAGCTTTTTATATTTTTAATGCAAAGGTTAAATGAGTAAGAGTTTCTTAAAATTAATGGAAACTATTGTACTATTTAAGAAGGAGTGAATATATTGGGTTTTAATGTTTATAATACTATGACTAGAAATAAAGATGAGTTTATCCCTTATAAAGAAGGTAAGGTGGGCATGTACACTTGTGGGCCTACAGTTTACAATTATGCACATATAGGTAATTTAAGGACATATATTTTTGAAGATGTACTTAAAAAATCATTAGAATATTTAAATTATAAAGTTAAACATGTAATGAATGTAACGGACGTTGGGCACCTTCAATCAGATGGAGATGAAGGCCAAGATAAAATGGCATTAGGTGCAAGTCGTGAGCATAAAACTGTATGGGAAATTGCTAAATTTTATGAAGACGCTTTTTTTGAAGATTGTAAGAAGCTTAATATAAAAAGACCAACTATTGTATGCAAAGCTACAGACCATATTGGAGATATGATTAATATTATAAAAAAACTTGAAGAAAAAGGCTACACTTACGTTTCTAATGGAAATGTATACTTTGAAATTGACAAATTTGAAGATTACACTAAGCTTGCACATCTTAGTATTGATGAACTAGAAGCAGGAAGTAGAATAGAAATAGATCCTAATAAGAAAAATCCACTTGATTTTGTACTATGGTTTACAAACTCTAAGTTTTCTAACCAAATTATGCAATGGGAGTCACCGTGGGGCAAGGGGTTTCCTGGTTGGCATTTAGAGTGCTCGGCTATGTCTATTAAATATATAGGTGAATATTTAGATATCCATTGTGGTGGAGTAGATCATATTGCTATTCATCACACTAATGAAGTAGCTCAATCAGAAGGAGTACTCGGACATAAATGGGTAAAATACTGGATGCATGGAGAGTTCCTAGTACTAGATAGCGGTAAGATGTCAAAATCAAGCGAAAATTTTTTAACGGTATTGAGACTTGAAGAAGAAGGATATAGTCCTCTTGATTATAGATATTTCTGTCTTCAATCTAAATATAGAAAACAGCTACTTTTTAGTTTTGACAGCTTAAATGATGCTAGGAATGGTTACAAAAGGCTCAAAGAGCGAATAGCAACTGTTTTAACTTCTATTAATCAAAATGATGTAATTAGTTCTGAAAAAATTAAAGTATATAAAGATGAATTCTCATTTTATATCAGTGATGATTTAAATATAGCAAATGCTTTAACTGTCCTTTTTAATGTTTTAAAAGATGATGAACTTAATAGTAAGGAAAAAGCTATACTCATAGAGGACTTTGATAAAATATTCTCATTAGATCTTATGACCATTGAAAAACAAACTACAAACGTGGATGAGGAGCTTATAAATAAGCTTATAATTGAAAGAGCTGACGCAAGAAGCAGTAAAAACTTTGCAAAAGCAGATGAGATAAGAAATGAATTTATAGCTATGAATATTGAATTACTTGATACAAAAGAAGGAACTACTTGGAAAGTAAAATAAAGCACATGAATTAATCAAAACAGTTAAATAATTTAAAGTTTAACGATATTTAAGGAGGCTAAGCAATTAATAACTGTTTAGCCTTTATCTTTACTTTATTCTAATGCACTATAGGATAATTTAGTTTATAATATTATATATAGTTGAAGGAAGAGAAAAATGTTATTAAATGTAGCAATAAAATGTGAGGTGATGAATATGGATAGAACAACTTTAAAATCGTCAATAGTAATTGCAATTATTGGTATAATAATATCATTAATATATTTTAGACCTGTGAGCATTGAGCGAAACTATAGCGGATATATGTATGCTGAAAATAGTGAATTTGGGAAATTAACAGAAATAAAACTTAACGGAGAATTAGAAAAGAAATTATCTTTAAATTATGTATTTACTGGAAGTATAGAAGTGGCAGGAACATTAAATACATCAAAGGACTTTAATGAGGTAATAATAAGACTAGGTAAAATAGACAGCAAATATAATGGTAAATTTAATATTTGTGGTCCAAGTAGTAATATAGAAAATGTAAAAAGCATTACAACAAGGATAGAAAAAAATGATTAAAACATATAAAAATATCTCAATGTGCAAGAGGACATGAATTAAAAAAGATTTAGTTTATAATTTAAATTATTAAGATTTATTGGAGGAGTTATAATGTCTAAAGGATTAATCTTGAAATTAAAGCCATACTTAAGTGAAAAAATATGGGGATGGGAAAAATGGGTGCTTTCATGCCATGAAGATGGAAAATCTACAATTGAAGAGGGGATTTATAAAGGTCAAGAATTATCTGAAATTTTAGGATGTGGAGAAAATTTTCCTATATTAAATAAAATTATAAATGCAGAAGAGACTTTATCAGTACAAGTACATCCAAATGATGAATATGCTAAAAGAGTTGAAAAAGCTAATGGAAAAACAGAGTGCTGGTATATATTAGAAGCGAAAGAAGGAGCAACTTTAGTAGCAGGAATAAAGAAGGGTTTAAATAAAGACAAACTAAGACGAATTATAAAAGAAGGTAAATTAGAAGGGTATTTAGAGCGAATCAATATTAAAAGGGGAGATTTTATATACATACCAGCGGGTACGGTACATGCTATAGAAGCTGGGGTAAAGCTTATAGAAGTGCAGCAAAACAGCAATATTACATACAGACTTCATGACTGGGGACGTGGCAGGGAGGTTCATATTGAAAAATCTTTAGATGTTATATATTATGAAGGCGAGAATAAAGGTGGAAGAATTGATGGATTTAGTAAATTAGAGACGCCTTATTTTAAGGTGGAAAAAATTATTGTCCATAACAAGTATATAGACACGGTTAATGATAGTTTTCATAGCTATACTGTAATATGTGGTGAGGGAGTAATAAAAGCTAATAATGAGCAAATTGAATTAAAAGAAGAAGAGACAATTTATCTATCAAAAGGAATAGAGTATATAATTCAGGGGGATTTGGAATTAATTAGATCTAGTGTGTAGAATACAATTTTATGTTATAATCCAACATTAAAAATTTAATCTATGTGGAGGTTTCAGCATGAAAAAATTATTAATATCAATTATCGGTATTTCTGTTTTGTTTTTGTTCTTATCTGGGTGTGGAAATAGTAAAATAAATAGCACTCAAACTGAAAATAGACAAACACAAGATAGTTCAGCTGCCGAAATTACTCCTTCAAAAAATGAACTTTCAAAAGAAGTGACCTACCAATTTAATAAATCTAAAAAGGGTGATGAAAAAGCTATAATTAAGACAAGTTTAGGAAATATAACTATAAGATTTTTTTCAACTGAATCGCCTAAAGCTGTAGAAAACTTTGTAGAGCATAGCAAAAAGAAATATTATAATGGATTGCTATTTCATCGTGTTATTAATAATTTTATGATACAAACAGGTGATCCCACAGGGAAAGGCAATGGTGGTGAAAGTATTTGGGGGAAACCTTTTGAAGATGAGTTAAGCGATAAACTACATTATTTTAGAGGGGCAGTTGTTATGGCAAATAGTGGAGCTAATACTAATGGAAGTCAGTTTTTTATAGTTCAAAATTCAACAGTAGATAGTAATCTTGATCAAATGATGGTTTATAATCATTTTAACAAAGAATTAATAAAACAATATAAATTAAAAGGTGGTTCACCACATTTAGAACCTGGATTTTATGATTCCTCTGGACGTGTTTCTACTGGATATACTATTTTAGGACAAGTAAGTGAAGGACTTGATATAGTGGATAAAATTGCGAGAGTAGATGTAGATAATTCCGCTAAGCCTAAAACTGATGTTAAAATATTGCAAATTAATATATTAGAGTAGATGAAAATCATGTTTTCAACTTTTTTCATTAAATCATAGCCTGCGGAGCTGCAACAACTTTGCAGAAGATGCATTGACGACTTCAGAAAAAAAGTATATATTCCTATAAAATATATTTATAGGAATATATACTTTTTTCATATGAAAGTATTGCGCGAGATAGATTATTAATCTACATGCTTCATTTTGGCTACATATAGAAAATCATATTTGTCATTTATGTTATAATCTACATTTAAGAGATTGATTATCAAAAACTCTTACAAATTTAATAGAGTATATATCGCACATAACTAGATCATTTGTACCAGTTTCTTTAATGACGATATAACTAATTCCAACCTCTTGTAAAAGCCCTTCTCGATCAATCAACATACTAGCTCCAATTAAAAATTCTATTTTTATATATTTACCGATATGATTTTGTAACCAACCTTGAGTATAGAGTGGATTATTTACTATTGGTGAGCCGGGTGCAATTTCATAGTTCTGGCTAGTTGATAAGGGTTTAGGTGTAGCCGTAGTGGAGGGGGACATAGGTGTTTGACGTGCATCATCATGCATACCGAATTTTGGCATAGGTGTCATTGGAGGCTCAGAAAATATAGGAGTAGTATCCCAGAGTGGAGATTGATTAAAATTGTTAGGTGGTGATATAAACATAAAAAATCCTCCTTTAAAATTATATTATTACTTAAATCATTTAAGCAATAGTTTTTAATTAGGTAGTAAAATAGCGTGCTGTTGGATTGTAAAAACAATGTTGAAGCACTTCTACTTGAAAGGTACCACTGCCATTGAAAGGAAATTCATATGGACAACCTGGAAGGAAAGGATTAAAATACCATAAAGATTCACCTGTTGAATATAATCTATTACCAGCTAAAGCCCAATCAGCAATATCGTAATGAACCTGCTCTGGCGGACTGGCCCAAATGGTTTGAGGGTTAGGCATGCCACCAAGTTCAGAAGCTATGCAATCAAATTGCCCAACCTGGAATAGCACCTTTCTTAAATCACCTTGCCCTATCCTAAAATATTCACCATCTGCTACATTAACTCTGTTCATAATTACAGAGGCAACAGCTTTCATTCCATTTTCGCCTTCCCCTCCAGCTTCACACTTTATTATTCTAGCCAATAATTCCCTAGCACTGAAAGCCATCAGTAGTCATCTCCTTAATTCGCTTTACAGTATTATTATATTCAGAATGTTAATAATGGTACATGAAAAAAGAAAAATATTATCATATCATTCGTAATATTTAATATAAACATCTGGTAAATTTATTGAAAGTTTGATATAATTACGTTGTATTTGTGTTGTTTTTTACCTAAATATTAGTATTTAATAGGATAGAATTATTAATAGAGGTAACCATTTAAATAGGGCAGTGACTCATATGTTATTATACAGATAAATTGTGAAACATTTATACAAGAGGTGAATTATGCTAAATAGTGGAGATATTTTAGATGAAAAATATGAGGTAATTAGAGTCCTAGGAAAAGGTGGAATGGGTGTAGTTTATTTATGTGAAAACACAAGACTAGGGAATCTTTGGGCTATAAAAGAAGTAATTAAAGATACAAAAAATATAGATATTTTAACAGAGGCCGTTATTTTAAAAAATTTAAGTCATCCAGGTATTCGCAGAATAGGTGATGTTTTTTATGCAAGTAACTATCTATACATGGTTCAAGACTATGTAGATGGGCAAACATTAAAGGAGTATGTTAAGGCAAATGGTAAAATACAAACAGAAAAGATTTGCCAGATAACATCCGATTTATGTGATATTGTTGCCTATCTGCACAATCAAAATCCATCTATCATTTATAGAGATATAAAACCATCTAATATAATGATAACAACTAGCGGGAAAATTATTTTAATTGATTTTGGTATTTCGAAAGTTTATAAGAGCGACAGGTTGCAAGATACAGTGTGTGCAGGATCTAATGGATATGCAGCCCCTGAGCAATACGGATTGGGAAAATGTTGTGCGCAAACAGATATATATGGTATTGGAATGTTAATATATTTTATGGTTAAAGGGAGGACACCTATAACAGGAATAGAGCCTCTTTTGGACGAAAATTATGAGACCTATGTTAATAATAATCTGAAAAGGATAATACAGAAATGTGTTAAAATTGATATTAAGGATAGATATGCTTCAGTTGAAGCATTAAGTAAAGAAATTTCACAAGTATTAAAGAAAGATAATTATGAAAAAACACCGGTTTTTGACGAACAGAATGATAGCACAAATGTGATTACTAAAAAGACTAAAACAAAAATCACAATTAGGAGTAAATTTAGAAAAACAATTAAAGGATTCTTTTGTTTTATAGTTGTAGTTTTAGCAAGTATATTTATTTTGAATGGTAATAAAGAAGAAACTGCGGTTATTAATATTGTAGAATTGACGGAAATAGCGACACCTATAGTAGGTTCATCAAGTATAGAGCAAGATGCTATTAACGAATCAATCAAGGTTCCTATTGTAGTTACTACGTCAATTACTAAAGAAAGATTTATTAAAGGAAAAAAACTACAATTATCTTATGAAAGAGCTAAAGAAAGATGAGGAAAATTTTATGATGTTAGGTAGCAATAATTTGCAATTTATATTAATTAGGACGATTATAAGAGTAAATCCATATTAACACTTGGTAATCATCATAATTGACTAATTTATTTGTTATGATTTGTCTTAATATAGTGCTATAATATTGTAGTAATAAAAAAATGAAATTATATGTTAATTTTACAAAAATTGATATGGGGGGATAAAAATGAGAAAAAGAATATTACCTTTACTTGTAGCTATTGGATTAGCTATGTCAGTAAGCGTATCAACTTTTGCAGTAACACTAACACAGCAACTAAGTAATCAGCAAAAACAACTTCTACAACAACAGGGTTCATATAGTGAGGCACAAAAAAGCTCTGACAAAATAGAGGTATCTATTGAAATGCTAGATTCAGATATCGGAAATATATACTCAGGAATTGATAAAGCAAAAAGTGAGATATATAATACTCAAAAGAAAATAGATCAGTCTATAAAAGACATAGCAGTTGCTGAAAACAACATAAAGGGTGAGGAAACTTTATTTAATCAAAGAATGAGAGTTATGTTTATGAATGGAGCAGATAGCTATGTAGAAATATTACTTGATTCAAATGGAGTAGAGGATCTTATTTCTAGAGTAGAAAATGTTAAAAAGATTGTAGAATATGACAACAAAATTATTAAAGAATTAAATGAAAAAAAGAAAGCTATTGAGGTTAGAAAAAAAGCCCTTAATGTTAACAAAATGAAAGTTTTAACATTAAAAGCAGATAACGAAAATGAATTGGACAAGCTTAGTATAAAGAAGAAAGAACAAAGCCAATTAATAGTAGAAGCTAAAAAACAGGAAGAACTAAGTAAGAATAACATGGTAGCAACACAGACTTCATTAGACGGTACTACCAATCAAATAAAAGAAGCAGCGGATCAAAAACGTAAATATGATTTGGCAATCAATACTAAAAAGGATCAAGCAATTACACCATCAAGAGGCCAAGTAAGCAATGTAGTGAAAAATGAAACAAAGGTTCAAGCAAAGGTTCAAACAAGTGTTCAAAAAAGTGCTCAAAAGGAAATAAGTCAACCTAATCAATCTTCATCAACTAGTTCAAATTCAGTAGTAGCTTATGCTAAAACATTCTTAGGAACACCATATGTGTATGGTGCTAATGGCCCTAATTCTTTTGATTGTTCAGGTTTTACTAAATATGTGTATGCACATTTTGGTATTAGTATGGGTAGAACTACATATGATCAGATAACTCAGGGACAATATGTGTCTAGGGGAAATCTACAACCAGGAGATTTAGTGTTCTTTGGATCAGGAAGTCCTCATCACGTTGGTATGTACATAGGAAATAATTCATATATACATGCACCGCACACAGGCGATGTAGTTAAAATATCACAATTAACAAGAAGCGATTATATGTCTGCAAGAAGATTTAGATAACAAATTATGAATAATTAACAGAAATAATGTGTTAGATCTAATAATACAAGTATCATTTACTTTATAAGACCTTAAATACAGTGTTTAAATTTTAACACTGTATTTAAAGTCTTATTTCTTTCTGTAACTCGCAAGAAGTAAGTCCACCATCTCACCATAGCTTTTGCTTCCAGATTGTTGATTTTGAGATTTGAGATAAGTATCATTGAGTTTATCACTAATTTTTTCCATAGGGCCAGAGTAACGTTCCCAAAAACTTTGGTTATACTTCAAGTCATTAAGTACACCATCGCTACATATCAAAATTAGTTTTTTATAAGTTAATGGATCACTTTTACGTAATGCATTCAATGAATAAGATAAAGCTACAAGTGCTCCAGAATATTGAAAGTTAATGTCCGGATGATTTATACAGGCTATATATGCAATAAAGTTTGCTTCATCTTCTTTGGCAAATCCCCTTTGATGAGCCATCTCATGAGAAGTTGTGAAGGGAAGAAAGGAATCCGGTTCTGCCATATTAATATTTGCTTCATTGGTAAACGGAAAATAAAAGCCTGTAATTCCTGTATAGCACATTGGACTAGAGAGTAATATAGCTTTAGGAACTCCATAGTTACCTTTTAATTTAGAATATTGTAGTGGGACACTATCATATCCTAATTGTGCAGTTTTTAGAATGTGTTTTTTATTATAGGGTAGTTTCATTACTCCATATTTATTTTCGCTTATGGTAGCTCTTAGAGTATTTGAACTATATATAAGGTGCTCACAAAGCGAAGAAAGATCTGTGGAGACTGAATTATGTACATTTAGCTGAAATATTTTGTCTAGTGTAAGTCGTTGGTAATTAAATCCCCACAAAACTTGAAATGAAAAGTATATTATTCCAAATGCAGCAAACATATTTAAAACAAAGTTTCTTAAAATTTTTAATCTTTTATTTTTGCATTTATACAATTTGATAAATGTTTTTAACATATACCATAATATGAAGGTAATTAAAGATAGGATTATAAGTTCGGCAAGAGAGAAGGGTAAAGAACCTGTAATAAAACATAAAATATTAGCGATCATCTTATAGAAATATGTAGAGTAGAATTTTTCTATAAAATTTGGAAACAATCTAGAAAATTGAGTAAAGAGAATACCTAATGGTAGGAGTAATATCAAAAATGATTGATTTTTATATGGAAAATTATTCAACATAAGCACTTCCTTTACATATTTACACTACTAATGTTTTAGTAATTTGTATAATTTCAATGCACATAATTAATTAAAAAAATGCTCCAAGTGAAATATTTACTTGGAGCTTTGTTTATATTATTTTTTTGCTTGTAGTAGATCTCTAATTTCAGTTAATAGCGTTTCTTCAATTGAGGGCTCAGAAAGGGTAACCTCTTCAATTTCTTTCTTTTTAGTAGATTGTATAGCTTTTATAAATACGAATATCGAAAATGCAATTATTAAAAAGTCTATTATAGCTTGAATAAATAATCCGTATTTTATTGATAATGCAGCTCCACCAGCTATAGATGATGGTATATCATATTTTAAACTACTGAAATTAACTCCACCTATTATTATACCAAGTATAGGCATTATGAGATTATTCACTAAAGAGGTAACTATTTTAGAAAATGCCGAACCTATAACAACAGCTATTGCTAAATCAAATATATTTCCTTTAAGAGCAAATTTTTTAAATCCTTTTAACATATACGTAACACATCCTTTCAAAGTATGGGTTAGCAATTCACAAATAAATTTATAAAAGTATTATATCATATATTGTTTGGAATAAATGAGTTAATATAAACATCAAACTCGAAGTAAAAGAACAAAGGAGCAAACCGTATCCTTTGTTCTTTTACCTGAATTATGTTCGCAATGTTGTTTAGAGGTTACATTTTTATCAGAGCATTATTTATTAACGCTGTAGATCCAAGAAGATATTCCACTACTTAGATGGTAAATATGTTTAAAGGAATTGTTTTCTAAAGCAACTACAGCTATTGGACTTCTTGCACCAGATTCACAATAAACAAGTACTGGTTTATCTTTATATTTTTCAAGTTGAGCAATTTTTTTAGGAATAACTTCAATAGGAACAAGTTTTGCTCCTGGAATGTGACCTTTATCGTATTCCTCTTTAGTTCGTACATCTAAAATAATAAATTCTTTATCTTCGCCTATAAGCTTATGAGCCTCTTCTGCACTTACATTTTTAACATTTGTATCTAACATTATTTTGCCTCCTTAAAAAACGTAATTTTATTATATTTATATATTCTTATATTTTAACACATATAGAATAACTATTTAGATACACTTTTAATTACCAATTTTCTATTCTTAATCTCCGCTGCAATAAAAATAATTAAAGGTATTATAACTTCAAAAATAAAGGAATGATATTGCCATATATTTGAAATCAAAAATTGCGTTTCCATGGTGCTTTTGGTAACAAAAAACGAGAAACTTAACATTAGAAGAACTACAGGTGTTGCAATAAATCTGTAATCATCAAACCCAAAAATCTTTGAGATTCCATTACAAACTGCAAAGCTAACTATACTTACTTTAATAAAAGCACATACTAAAAATACAATAATTACTGTCATTTCAAGTCTTTGAAGAAAACCTAGTCTAATAAGGCTTACTGCCATGGTAGAATGAAAATATAATCTAGATACTGTTTCATTACCTAATACTAAAAGATTTCTTAACACTGTTAAAACTATAAGTCCGCCACCTATAAGTAAGCCTACTATAAAGGCTTTTTTGTGGTTTTTCACTTTAGATATATTTGAAAATACCATGGTAAAAACTATGATTTGACCAAAGGGGTAAGTAAAACTTGAGAAAGCACCTTTTAACAAGGTCACTACACCATTGCTTAGTATTGGTTTTAATCTGCTAATATCCATTTGTGGAATTGATAATACAGGTACAATTATAACTATTAAAATTATAATCCAAGAGAAGTATTCGGCCCATCTTCCTAAGACTTCAATACCTGCTTTTAAAGCCCATATAACTAGCATAGCAAAGAAAATTATTGGTAATATCACAGGTGTATCAGGAAACACTAAAGTATTAGTAAAGTCTTCTATGATTCTGAAAATTAAGGCTGCATCATGAAAGACAAACCATATCATTAGTATACTAAAAATTTTCCCTATGAACTTTCCCATAACGATTTGAAGTATATCAAATAAATCCTTCCCAGGATATAAAGATAATATTCTAGAAAACATAAGTACCAATATAATAGAATATGAGATAGCGATAATTATTGCTATCCAGGCATCTTGTTTTGCCTGATTTCCAGACCCTATCAAAAGAGAATTTCCAAGTAAGAAAAGTATTATTAATATAGTTGTCTGTCTTTCGGAAATGATTTCATTTTTCATTTATGCCCCCCACACCATTTACTGTAATGATAAACAGTAAATAATAAATTAATTACTTTTACCAAATATTGAAACTATGATATCTTTTATTTGATTAGATGGACTTGGTAGCTGTACGCCTAAAGACAGAAGAATGCTAATTATCATTGAAAATATAACTAGAGAAAAATAAAATATTGTTTTGACATTATTTTTTTCTTTCAATAGTGGAACGCTTTCAAGAAACATTATTATAATATATGCAATTATTATAAGTAAAAACATTTATAAATTCTCCTTTGATTATTTGTCTATAGAAATGGGTTTTATTGTTTTATTACTACCTTTTATTTGAAGGTGAACGTTAATAGTTGTCTTCATGTTCGTAAAAATATCTTTACCACTTTTTTTAAAATTCTCACTTATTTTTGGTTTTTCTTCATTGAAAATCTCTCCAAATGCTAAAACATCGCTATTATAATTTTTTTGCAATTTGCTAATTAAATACTGTATCTGAGACTCAATTTTTTTTTCGGTTTCACTCTGAAGTGTTTTTAAGTTTTCTTCTTTCATAAAATCTTTAGTTCCTTGAACTTCATGTATCGATACAACAGGATAAATATCCAGTATCATCGATACCTTTCCATTGTTATAAAGGGGGGTTAATTTCGTTGTATTATCATTTATTTCTAAGGTTACGTTGGTGTTAGAACCTGAAACATTAGATAAAGTAATTAATCCTTGTTTTATTTTATTTTTAATCATCAGCATGTATAGGGTTTCGTTCCCATTTAGATATCCTACAAGTTTATCTGATTTAAAAATAGCAGAGCCCTCTACAAGAGGGGATATTCTGCCATTGTTATGCTCGTTTTTAACGGTAGCTACTGCTTCAGACTTTCCTTTGGATGATAATCCATCTATAAATGTCCATACCATTGAATCAGGAAATTTAGAAAGTACTTTCCATGAATTCATGGTATCATCAAGATGCAATGAAGTTATTGTATTAAGGTTTATTTTATTTTTTAAAATTTCAGCAGCGGTATTACCCTTTGATATTAATAGTCCTATATCTGGTCTAACGTAGTTAGATCTATTGGTCCAATCAATTGCGGGGATTATACCTTCATTTGCTAATGACTCACTTATTATTACTACTTTTGAGTCACTCCAAAAAAGCCTCAAACCAGTTTTTTCTATTAGATTCCTTACCGCATTAAATATAGTGTCACCTTGAGAGCTGTAAACCTCAGAACCCATGATTGCTGTGCCACCTTGGGATTGTGTGGTTATTATTTCTGTTGTAAGTATATAGTTGTTGGATAGTGGATCTTTATCTATTGCCATACCAGCTACTATTGCTAATGTATCTATTTCCCGATAATTCCAACAACCACATAATATAATAGGACACAAAGTTATAATAAAAATTAGGGTTAAAAATTTTTTTTTTTCATTTGGTGACCTTCTTTCATCTTTTTTTCATGCGCTTTTTATTTTTTGTAAACATCTTAGGTCTTAAGTACATATCCCACCAAGGAGCTCTAACTATCGTATCTTTTATATCTTGAGTAGAAAAAGAAGGGACATTAGTCATATAAGGTATACCAAAGGAACGTATAGACATCAAATGAAGCACTAAACCCATTACGCCGAAAAGGTAGCCGTATAGACCTAGGAAGGAAGCTAATACTAAAAGAATTAATCTTATAACTACTATTCCTAGAGCTTGAGGCAACAAAAAACTAGCAATTCCAGTTATTGCAGTAATTTCTACTATAGGGGCGCTCACGAGTCTTGCATTAACGGCAGCATCGCCAAGCACCAATGCACCAACTATAGTAACTGCTCCACCAACGTGTTTAGGCATTCTAAGGCCGGCTTCTCTAAGTATTTCAAACACAATTGTCATGCCCATAGCCTCTACAATTGACGGGAAGGGTACACCTTTTCTGGCAACATATATACTTATAAGGAGTGGCGTTGGAAGAAGTTCTTGATGGAAGGTAACAATTGCCACATATATTGCGGGAACACTAGTACCAAGAAAAAAACATAACCATCGAAGAAGTCTAATAAAAGAGGAATATAAAAAATTGTCATAATAGTCCTCATTACTTTGAAAAATCTCAACAAAGATACTTGGAAGAGTCAATACAACAGGACTTCCATCGCAGATAACTGCAAATCTTCCTTCGAGAAGTTTACCCGCTACTACATCAGGTCTCTCTGTATTAATAACAGTTCTAAAGGGTGAATAGGGAGCATCTTTAATAATTTCTTCTATGTAACCAGAATCTAAAATAGCATCAATATCAATATCATGTAGACGTTTCAATAGTTCTTTATGTATGGGTTCCTTTGCTATTCCATCAATATAACACACACATATTTGAGTTTTAGTTTGTTTTCCTATTCTCATGAATTCAAATTTTAAGCTAGGACTAAGCACCCTCCGCCTAATAAGTGTAAGGTTTAAATTCATTGATTCTGTAAAGCCTTCGCGAGGACCCCTAACTATAGTTTCAGATTGAGGTTCAGAAATTGATCTTGTTTGCCATCCGATAGTATTTATAGAAAGTACTTCAGTCAAACCATCTATGAAAAGCATGGTTTTTCCGTACATAATTCCATTAACGATATTATCTACATCATAAGTTTTTTTGTTATCTGCGGTCAGAAGCACTTTTTGTATTAAAATATCCATTATGTTGCTTTTAGTAATATCAGATATATTACTTAATAAAAGAGGCTTTATAATATCCTCATTTATTGCTTGAAGATTTGCCATTCCGTCAATGTAAATTAGCATACATTTAGTACTAGCAGACTTTCCAAATGATAGATCTCTATATACCATAGTAGTATCATTCATAAAAATATTTTTAATAATTTTGATATTTTCATCTAGGGATTTTACAAGTTTTATATTTGAAAAGTTGTTTGTATTCATAAATTAGACATCCTTTACTTTATTTCATTATATATAAATATTTTGTCCAATTTATTGCTATTTTAAACAAATACATTTTGTTTAAATATCGATGTAAGTGTATATTAAGAGTGAATAATTTGAATTATTTCTTCAATTATTATACAATTTTGAAAATAAAGAATTTGGAATTATAAAATAGTAAAGTATAGCAGGTTAGAAAAATAATCAGTATTAAGTTATAAAAGAGTGAAATACTAATTTTATTATGATTTAGGAGGTTTTATTTAATGGGAGATATTACAAAAATATCTTTAATTTCATCAGAAATATCAGGCTTATGGAATTCTTATATGGGTGATACTATGATTGTTTGTATACTTAAATATTTTATTAACAGAGTAGAAGATAGTGAAACTCTCGCAATTTTACAACAAACTTTAGATTTATCAAATCAGCATATTCAAGAATTAACAAATATATTTAATAAAGAGAAACTGACTATTCCAGAAGGGTTTACTGACAAAGATGTAAATATAAATGCTCCACGATTGTTTACTGATTCTTTTTACCTAGCTTATTTGAGTTTTATGGCAAGAGTAGGAATGCATAATTACACATTGATTTTAAATCAAATAGCACGTTCTGATATTAGATCTTATTTTTCAAAACGAATTAATGAAAACATTGACCTTTATAACAATTCGTCAGATTTAAGGTTAGCAAAGGGCATCTTTATAAGGGCCCCACGTGTAGAAGTCACTCAGGAAGTAGAATATGTAAAAAGTCAAAGCTTCATAATGGACTGGTTTGGAGAAAAAAGATCTTTACTTATAGGTGAAATAACCCATATTTTCTCAGTTATTTATTCGAATTTAGTAGGGAGAGCAATAACAACGGCATTCGGTCAAATCGCTAAAGATAAAAAGGTTTCTAATTATTTTTTTGAAGGCAAAAATCTTGCAACAGAACAGATTTTTGAATTATCTGGAATCTTAACCGATGAAGGCATTCCAATTCCATCTTCTTCAGATTCATTTGTAACTAGCTCTATAGTATCACCTTTTTCAGAAAAACTGATGGTGAGTCATTTATCAGTATTATCTTCACAAGGAATAAGCAGTTTGGGTATGGCTATGGCAGATACCATGAGGAGTGATCTTGAGACTAAGTACATGAAATATGTAGTTCAAATTATAAAGTATGGCAAAAAAGGTGCAAATATCATGATAGATAATGGATGGTTACAACAACCCCCACAAGCTGTAAAACACGAAAATTTAGTGGAATCTAAGAATGGTTAATGGATAATGTGAAATTTAAATGGTGTAGATTAAAATTTATAAGGGGTTTGAAATATGAAAAAATATAAATTTAGTAAACCACGTAGAAAAAGAGCATATGTAAGTTTATCTGGTACTACAACCCTCCATTTAAGAAATCCGTATGTAATTGCATGTTGGTCCGCAGCATTTCCAGGACTTGGTCACCTTCTTTTGTCGAAATATATAACTGGATTTCTTTTATTTTTATGGGAAGTGTTTATAAATTATCAGGCACATGTTAATTTAGCAATCTTATATTCAGTAACAGGTAAAATTGAGATGGCAAAACAGATAATTAATATTAATTGGGCACTACTTTATATTCCAACATATATCTTTGCTATTTATGATAGTTATAGATCTACAGTTGATATTAATAATGTTTTCACTTTAGCAGTAAAAGAGGATTCCGAGATTGAACCATTTAAAATAGGTGCACTGGAAATTAATTTTTTAGATAAGAAAACTCCTTGGGTGGCTGCAGTGTGGTCATTATTAAGCCCAGGAGCAGGTCAAGTTTATATTCATCGAACTATCGTAGCTGTTTTTCTTCTTGTCTCGTGGATAGTGGTAGCTTATTTATCTAAACTACTTCCGGCAATTCAGGATACATTAACAGGGCACTTAGATAAGGTTAAGTCTATTGTTGATTGGCAATGGTATTTAAATATTCCTTCAATTTATATGTATGCAATGTATGATGCGTATGCAAACTGTGTAGAAGAGAATAATTTGTTTGATTGGGAGCAATCTAAATTCCTCAAAAATAATTACCAAAATAAGAATTTTAATATTCCGTATAAAAATACAGGAAATAAAGGTGATAAAATGTACATTATCTCTACATTTGATTATTCAGTTAATTTGGAAATAGCGATTACTTCAATACAAATGAAAGGTGTTGAAAAAGAAAACATTTTTGCCGTTCCCATGGACAAAGCAAATGAAAAATTAAATCTTATTGATACTATTCATCATTCGGATAGCGTAAGTTTAATGGATTTGTCAGCAATTTTAGGTGCAATATTTATGATTTTCGGAAGTATTTATGGATTTGTTCTAAAGTGGGGTCCAGTATGGTGGGGAATAATTGGCCTGGCATTTGGCTTTGGTGTAGGTATTGTTATAAAGTTAATTTTACTAAAAAAACATTTAAATAAAAAGAAAAGTATAGAAGAACCTGAAGTTGTTCTTATAATTGAATGTAGGGAAAATCTTGTAGAAATGGTTGTAGATACGCTTTGGTCAAGTCATGCTATTGGTGTTAGTAAATTAGACCATGATAGCAAGATATAATTACTACATATACTTGATATTAATTAGTTTAATAATTTTAAACAATAAAAGCAGAGCTAATCCCTCTGCTTTTATATGTTATTTTGTATAGCTTCATTAATATATCCAACCTCAATTGTATTTAATGTCCGGTTATCAGAAAAAAGGCTAATACCACTTATGTATTTTTTATCTTCAATAAATTCTACCCGTTTTGGCATATTTACATATGCTGGTTTTGCAAGTACTACTTTTTCCAATAAATAATTTGTTGCCATAATATAATATTTATCAGAAATTTCTAAGTTATGATTAAATACATCATGAACTTCTTTCATAAATGACATAGAGATATTTACTGCACAATGACCCAAATTTGATTGAGATAAAAATTATTCATTAAATTGTATTTGTTTAATATACTTAATAAGGAAAATTAATTCTTAGGAGGTAGCATGTGAGTGGTGAATAAACATGTAACTAATGATGTCCTCAATACTTCGCTACCGGTAGTTGCAGAGATAACAATATATACTCTAATGTCTATTTTTGATTTGATGATGATTGGTAAATATGGTGGAAATATAGCGGTAAGTGCTGTGGGATTAAGCAATAATTTAACAAATGCATTTATAGGAATATTTATTTCAGGAGGATTTTGTATAAGTATTGTTTCATTAGTTTCTAGACAAGTAGGTGCAAAACAATATAAAATTGCTGAAAGATTCGCTTCATTAGGAGTTATTTTAGGAATCAGTTTTTGTTTAATTATTACAATAATAGTTTTTTTCTTTGGAAAAGAATTTCTTTATTTAATCGGAGCAAGAAATGAAATTTTGGAAATAGGATATTCATTTATAAAAATTAACTCTATAGCTATATTTTTTTCTATGAATATGAGGCTTTTAAATTCTATTTTAATAGGATATGGGAATACTTTTATACCATTTCTATGTTCCTTAATTGTAATCTTTTTTAAAATAATTTTAAATTATTTATTGATTTATGGTATTCTGTTTAAGGCAAAGGGAATAGATGGATCAGCTATAGCATCTACAATCGCATATTTATGTGGATTTTTATTTTCTTTTTACTATGTTGTAAATAAGTCAAAAGTAAAGCTTAAACCATTTTATATTTTTTCAATTACGTTTAAAGATATAAAAAAGATATTGGCACTTGCTATTCCTTGTTCCATGGAAGAAGCAGCTTTTAGTGTCAGTAAACTGATATGTGTTGCTATTATAATCCATTCGGGGAGTGTTTCATTTGCGTCTGATGAAATAGCTAATATGATTGAAGGAATTTCAGTTATGCCCAGTATTGGATTCGGTATTGCTGTAATCACTTTAGTAGGAATTAATGTAGGTAAAAGGGATTACAAAAAAGCGAAAAAAGTAGCCTATAATTGCGCTTTTTATGCCGTATTTATGATGAGCATATTTGCACTAATATTTTTATTTATGCCAGATGTTTTGGTGAACTTCTTTGTGGATGAAAATGAAAGAAGAGTTGCTTATTTAGCTGGAAGCTGTCTTGCAATTGGAGCATTAGAGCAACCATTTATAGGCATATCACTAGTGTTTGCTGGAGCGCTCAAAGGGATAGGAGATGTTAAGAACCCATTTTTTATTTCTTGTTTTACTAGTTGGGGTATAAGATTACCTTTAACATATTATTTTATCGATATATTAAAGTACCCAGTTACAGCGGTATGGTGGATTACCGCCCTTCAATGGGGAATAGATGCTTTTCTTATGTTTGTCTTGTTTAAATACAAATTCAATAAAATAACAAAGACCCCAAAACACATTTTTTTTTAGAATAAAGAAAGCAATTATCTATGGCTCTCAAGATTATTAATAAGTTTGACTTTAATTTTAATTATATCAGTTAATATTATATATGTAATTGATGTTGTATCATTTGAATTGTTAATCATTCTGCCTTGTATGTCGAGAAACAATGCTAATATTTCTTTCTCGAAATTAATAGAAAAACATATAAATTCTTTAGGCGTTTTAATTTCAGTAGTATATATTCTTAAATTAAATTCGCTTATTAAATATGATATTTTATCATATGTCATAAAATCGATTTCTTCAACATTATCATTGAATTCTTCTTTTAGTTTTTTGTAATAAATAAGTGTTTTGCTTACGTTGTCAGCTAATACCTTAGATAATATTTTTACAACAGGCAATTGATAAGGTTGCTTACTAATTTCTATGTAAAGTTTTTGCCTTTTATAAGCAATCGATATAGATTTATCTATGATGTCAATAATAGTGTATCCCAAAACAAAAAGCCTCCTTATAAATCTTAAAGTGTAAATACTCATTATACTCCAAAAAATTATAAATGTTATACAAATTAAAATTTTTATGTTCTGCGTAAATGGAAAAATAGTTTGAATGATAATGGAGCTTGTTTTTAAACAAGCTCCATTAGAATAATTATTTACTACTCTTTGTAATTTGAAAGTGTAGTATTAGCTGCCTGTAATGCAGATTGAACCTGATTAAGCGTGTTCTGAATTTGTTGCTTATTTTCTGCCTTCTCTACTGTATTCACCGCATCAGATAAACAAGTACTTGAATTTTGAAGTTTTTCACATGCATCTTGAACGTGTTGTTTTGAATTTTTTTCCATTTTCAATTCCTCCTTAAGTTCTTAATAGTATAGTAATAGTATGAGGATTTAATTGAAAAAAAATACTTGAATTATAAAACTTTATATATATAAATTATTAAAAGTTGAATTTTATCTATGTCTATTTATTATATTTATTAAAATCTTCATTCTTTCATGAATATTTTGTTCTATCTTATCGCGTTTATAATGCAAATCATTTTCATCTAACAAATAACTATGGGTTATAGCAAATAGTTTTTTGTTTTCCATAATTCCTTGCGTAAGTAGCTTTGAAATTTTGTCTATATTATAATATTCTAATCTTAACTCGTTATTTTCATTTTGAGCGTATACTGGCAAAGAAGTTAATATTTTTTTTGTTAATTTATACTCGGGCCTGTAAATATTGTGAGATTCATACTTTATGGAAGTTAAGTCGTGTAATATTTTTGCTGTATTATCGTCTATTGAAAAATATCCTCCACGATAAGCTTCAATAGGCTCGACCCCTAGTTTTGAAATGTATTGGTAACACTGAGTAATTATAATCTTCTGCTCATCATAAGAGTAATAAGACATTAAATCTTCATCCTTTTTAATAAATGGACAAAGATTATCTATATGTTCTGGCAAATTATTTGGATGAATATGAAGTCCAAAAATAACTTTATAGTTATTTTTAATCTTTTCAATTAGATTTAGCTTTTTCATCATTTCAGCAAAAAACGGAGTTATAAATAAAAGAGTATATATATTGTTTTCCGAATTCAATTTTAATAGTTTTTCTAAGTTCAATACATTGTTTTTTAAGTTATTATCAAAATTGTATCCCTCACAATCTATTGTTAAAATAAAATCAAAATATGGCATTTTAATATGTTTATCTAAAAAATATTGCATAAATCTACACAACCTCCTAATATACCATTGCAAACTTACACTTTGCATTGTATAATCAAGTTATAGTAATCAACAACTTAATTATACAATGCAGATTGTTACTTGTCAAAAAGTTAGTAGCAATTGTTGTTACGCAAAATAATAATACGATTTGGAGATAAAAACAAACAAGTTTTTAATCACTTCAAAAATAATTCTTTTATTGTTTCATAAAACTTTCAAATTTATAAAAAATAACAACTTAATTATGTTATCGTTTGATAAATGTTTTATACCCAAAGGAATAGGAGATTGATAGCAATTGACAATTGACAATTGTTTTCTTTCGCGACAGCAAAAACGAGGAGGATGATAATATTGAAAACTATTGGCTTTCCAAGAATGCACAAAGAAACAAATGAGAAAAGGGATTTTTTACCATCGTTTTTCGGTATACTTAAAAAAGAAAAAGTACAAGTGTTCCTTGAAGAAGGGTATGGCCTAGCTTTAGGTTATACAAAGGAAGATTATTTAATGGTGAACAATTCAATGCAATTCGTATCTAACAAAGAATCATATGAGAAAAATATCGTTGTAGTTCTAAGGTCGCCAGAGTTTGAGCAAATAGACTATATGAGAGAAGGAAGTACTTTATTAAGTATGCTTCATTATCCGACGAGAGCTACTAGAGTAGAAAAGCTTAAAGAAAAAGGCATATTTGCTGTTTCTATGGATTCTATACGAAATGATTTTTTTGAAAGAATTGTTGTAGATTATGAGGGGACATCAGGGAATGGAATTAATGTAGCATTTACAGAACTAGCAAAAACTTATAAAAGCATTAGCATGGAAGAAAGAAAACCTATAATTGTTAGTATAATGGGAATGGGACGAGTTGGGCTAACAGCAGCAAGACTGGCAGGCAAATATGGAAATAATAAGGAAAATGAAGATATACTTAAAGAGAAATCTAATGGTGTACTTGTTAAGATGTTACCTAGAAATATAACTAATGATAAAGGGCAAATGATAAAAATTTTGAAAAAGACAGACATTTTAGTAGATGCGACTACTAGAAATGATGCAACAGATTATATAGTCAGTAATGAATTAGTAGGATATTTAAAGGAACATTCTATAATTTTAGATTTAACATCCGATCCATATTTAACAGATATTTTTCCTTTTCAAGTAAAAGCGGTCGAAGGTATCCCACATGGAACACTAGATAAAATTGTTGTATATCCTAACGATCATGAGTATGACTCCGTACCAAAGTGTTTGAGAACAATAAATCAAAGAACTGTAGTAAGTTGTAATGCTTGGCCCGGAGTAAACCCAAAGGGTTGCATGGACCTATATGGGAAACAACTTATATATATTATACAAAATCTTATAGGCTATAATGCTAATGATTTTAATTTATATAATAGAGATTATTTTAATAGAGCAATATATAGAGGAACTATTGAATGTTTTGAGGAAAGCCTAAATAATTATGGAGATGAAATGGTAGACATAGTAATATAATGAGAAAGTGAAAGCTATTAAATGCAGAAGGCATTCAATAGCTTTTATTATTTACACACCCTTATTTATAAATAAAAGGAGTAGTAAACTTTTACTTTCTTTTGTTCACTCTTAAGAAATGTTGCAGAATCCATCAATGCAAGTTACGAGCGCTCCTATTTCGGGCTTGCTCAGTTGTGCATTTGCACCAACAGCATCTCCTTTATGTTTTAAATCACTTGTAATTAATGAAGAGAATAAAATAACTGGCAATTTTTTAAGAATGTTATGCTCTTTAATTTTTCTTGTCAAGGTATGACCATCCATTTGTGGCATTTCTATGTCAGTTATAAGTACGTGAACATCCTCCATAAACTTTTCGTTTTTCTGCTCGGCTAAATTAAGTAAATAATTTAAAACTTGCTTTCCATCATCAAATATTTTCAAATGTTTAAAGCCAGACTTAAGGAGAGTGTCCTTTAATAATCTCCTAATTAAGGGAGAATCGTCAGCTAAAACGAGTCTAACCTTGGATCTATCTTTATAAGCTATATCCACTATTTTGTCCTCGCTAATACCAGTAGACGGACTAATATCAGTAACTATTTTCTCGAAATCCAGCAATAATATAATTTTTTTGCTTAAAACAATATTTCCTATAACTAATGAATTAGTAGTTATCTCATCTGGTTTTGTTATTTGTTCCCATTTAATACGATGAACACCTACAATACTATCGATACTAAAGGCAACTTCAATTTTATTAAACTCACAAAGAATAATTGTTGCTTTTATGTCATCTTTATGTTTTTTCTCTAAAACATATTTCAAATCTATCAAGGTTATTATTTTATCTCTATATAGTGTAAGCCCTGCTATAGCAGGATGTGACTCAGGAAGTTTAGTTAGGTTATTTGCATGTATTACTTCTTTTACTTTTATAATATTGATTGCATAATATTTATCATTTATGATAAATTCTAGTATTTCAACCTCCCCAGTTCCAGATTCTAATAGTATATCATTATTACTCATAATTTCCCTCACTTTCAAATAGATATAAACATAGTATTTCATAATAAAATTATATCTATTTAATATCTCGAATATAAAGTCCATAACTTTACTTTTAAATGTTAGAATATAATTTTAAAGGGAAGTCAAATTTTAAAATAAGAAAACATAATATAAAGATGAAATGTTTCTGTTAAATATGGTAAACTGTATAGTAGCAGTAAAATGCTAACAGTATTATTAGAGGGTGAAGTAAAAATGATATTAAATGGCGGATGGATAGAAACTACGACAGATAAACACGCATTTATATTGTGGGGAGAGAGTGGAGAAACTAAATGCATAAGGAGAGGTAGAAAGCCTAAAAATGCACTCCCACTATATGAAAAAATGGCGACATCAAAAGAATTACGTAGTAAAATAAATAATTCAGCAATAGACATAAAATATGGGAAATACAAATATGATTTTGAATCTAAGGAACTTCTTAAGAGGGAAATTAGAGGTATTACTTTTAATAATTTAGATGCATTTGATATGATTTTAAATATAGATAGAAAAAGATTTGATAAGATAGAGTTATCACAAGAATTAAAGTTTTGGATTATTGTTGCAAAATTTACAGCTGAGCTAATTATAAAGCATAAATATTTGCCCTCATTAACCATTGATAGGGTAAATAAAAAAGTGAATTCTCAGTGGAGATGGCATTCAAGTGACCCTGAGTATATTGATAAAAAGAAGGCCTTATGCAGTAATATGCCTACAACTTGTAAATCATATTTTAATTTGGAGAATCAAGCATTTTCATACACGAATAGTACAAAACTAGTAAGTAACTTTATGGATTCTATGATCGATAGTATGGTAAGAAGTAGCTGTAGCATTATAAACAAAGATAATGATCAAATGGAGTATGGTCTTAATAATTTAAGCAGTACTTGGATGTATTCTCTTTTTTCAGAATTGCCCGAAATACCAATAGACACAGTTGAGCAAATTAAAATGCTAAATGAGTATAAAAAATGGATAGAACCTATAAAAATTAAAAATAATAATTTCAAATTTCGTACATGTTTCAAAGTTATTCCACCAAGAAGAGAAGAGGAGTGGACACTTGAATATTTGCTTCAAGCAAAAGATGATCTTAGCCTTATGCTACCAGCAAAGATGATTTTTGAAGAATCAGTGGATACAATAACCTATTTAAATAAAAAATTTAATAATCCACAAGAGAGGTTACTGGTGGATTTAGCAGTTGCATCAAAGGTATTTATTCCAATTGAAAGGAGTCTTTATGAGGCAGTGCCCATCGAGTGCAAATTATCAGTTGAGGAAGCTTATTCATTCTTAAGAGAAGCAGCATATTTTTTAAAGGAAAAAGGGTTTGGTATTATAACACCAGCTTGGTGGAAAAAACCGTCAAGGATTTCTGTTAAACTAAAAGATAAAAATCATGTCACAAATACTAATATGGCAGCAAAGAGCACATTCAATATGGATACTATTCTTGAGTATGATTGGAAGCTTGCATTAAATGGGAATGAGATAAGTGAGAAAGAATTTGAAAAAATTTCAAATTTAAAGGTTCCATTTATTCAATTAAGAGGCCAGTGGGTACAGGTTGATATACATCAAATTAAAACACTTTCCAAGATGAAAATGAATAAAGGCTTAAATGGGAAGATTCCTGTAGGAGAATTATTAAGACTTAACTTAAGTGAGGAGGAAATAATTCCTGGGGTTAGAGTTGATAATATAGATAACCAAGAAGCTGTTGGGCATTTTTTTGAAAAGTTATTTAATTTAAATAATATAGAAGAAGTTGCTATTCCGTTAGGATTTAGGGGTACCCTTCGTGAATATCAAAAAAGAGGCTTTTCATGGTTAACATTTTTGAGGAATCATGGTATAGGGGCATGTCTTGCTGATGATATGGGTCTTGGGAAAACTGTGCAAAGCATATGTCTTATGCTTTATGAGAGGGAAAAGAAGTTAACTGATAAACCTACTTTGATAATATGTCCGACGTCAGTTGTTGGAAATTGGGAAAGGGAAATTGAAAAGTTTGCACCAAATCTTAAATCAGCAATTCACCACGGGAATAGTAGGTGGAGTTATGAAACTTTTAGCGAGGAAATACATAAAAATGAAGTTGTTATTACAACCTATGCGCTAATAGTAAGAGATAGAAATTTATTTCAAAAGGAAGAATGGGCGGGAATTATATTAGATGAAGCTCAAAATATTAAGAATAGCGCGTCCAAACAAACTAAATATATAAAAACCCTTAAAGCGGAATACAAGGTTGCATTAACGGGAACGCCAGTTGAAAATAGACTTTCAGATTTGTGGTCCATTATGGATTTTTTAAATAAAGGATATTTATACAATTGGTCAACATTTAGGAGTGAATTTGCAGTTCCTATAGAGCGTGATGCAGATCCTAAAAAGAGTAATAAACTAAAAAAGATAATTGCTCCATTTGTACTACGGCGCCTTAAAACTGACACAAATATTATTAAAGATTTGCCAGAGAAAATTGAGACTAAGGAATATGCATCTTTAACAAAAGAACAGGCTACTTTATATCAAGCTGTAGTAAAGGATTGTTTAAATAAAATCGATAGTTCAGAAGGTATTCAGCGGAGAGGTCTTATTATTTCCTCTTTAACAAAATTCAAGCAAATTTGTAATCATCCTGTGCAGTTTTTGAAGGACAATAGTGACATTGGAGGTCGCTCTGGAAAACTTGAAAGGCTCCTTGAAATGTTAGAAGTTGTTATAGAAGCGGGCGATAGGTCACTTGTATTTACGCAGTTTGCAGAAATGGGACACATCTTAGAATTAGAGATTGAGAAAAAATTAGGGGTAAGAACACTATTTTTGCATGGCGGAACTAGCAGAAAGAAAAGAGAGGAACTAATTAATATTTTTCAGGGTGATAGCATTGGTCCCATTGTATTTATATTATCATTAAAGGCTGGTGGGCTTGGGTTAAACTTAACAAAAGCTAATCATGTGTTTCATTTTGATAGATGGTGGAATCCAGCTGTGGAAAATCAAGCAACAGATAGGGCATTTAGAATAGGGCAGCTTAAGAACGTGCATGTGCATAAATTTATTTGTATGGGAACCCTAGAGGAAAAAATCGATGTTATGCTAGAGAGGAAACAGGCGCTTGCTGAAAGTGTAGTTTCTACTAATGAAAACTGGATATCAGAGATGAGCAACGAGGAGCTTCGTGAACTATTTATATTAGAGCATGACAACAAAGCTTACAATTGATAGATATAAGATAACAATTAAGGGCGATTTTAAATAATTGTTAACTACGCAATGATAGAGGCAAGGAGATGTGACACCGTGACTGGAAGAATAAGAAATGAATTTGGTAGTAATTGGTGGTCTAAAAAATGGAATAACGCAATTTCGAGCTTTACTATAAGTTCTAGTGTTGAAAGCGGACGAGAATACGCAAGAGCTGGCAATGTACTGAGTATTGAATTTGCAAAAGGAAAAATAGAGGCGGAAGTTCGGGGAGGAAGCGCGATTCCTTATAAAGTAAATATGCAAATCGAAAGTTTTTCAAAAGAGCAGTGGGAAAAAGTCATGCATATCATGGTGCAAAAAGCTATATTTTGTGCGAAACTTTTAAATGGAGAAATGCCAGAAAATATAGAGGAAGCTTTTAAAGAAGCTGGAGTTTCTCTTTTCCCTAAGAAACAAATACATTTAATAACTCATTGTTCATGCAATGACGTTGCGAATCCATGTAAACATATAGCTGCAGTTCATTATACGCTTGGGCTTGAGTTTGATAAAGATCCCTTTGTAATTTTAAAACTAAGAGGTAGGGACAAAGAACAATTTTTGGATGCTTTGAGAACTTTAAGAAGTGGGAATGATGGCGAGGGGATTAAAAGAAAAGCAAAAATACACCGTAGGTCACATAAAACTATTGAAGATTTAAAGAGAGAGTTTGAAAATTTTAATAGAGTAGATGAAGCTGTATTAAATATGACGTTTTCTTATGTAACACCTGAGGTTAAGCATGATGTTATAAAAACATTAGGTATTCCGGACTTTTGCATAAGCGAAGATGAGTTTAGGTGTAAAATGAGTGCAGCGTATACTAAGACTGAAGCGGAGACTAGAAAGTATATAGATAAAAAATAGAAGATGGCTAGTAGTCATCTTCTCTAGAACTTCCCATGAGGAGATAAATCAATGACGAAACTATTAGAGTTAACTAAGGGAAATAGATTATTATATACTGCAGCGATACTGTCTATAGCTGTAGCTACCTTCATAGCAATGCTTGAGCCAATGGTTATAAAAGTAACAATAGACTCAATAATAGGAAATAAACCAATGGATGTTATTGCCTCTGTGCAAAAGTTAGTTTTTCTAATAGGTGGCAAAGGAATACTTAAAACAAATTTATGGATATGTGCTTTAAGCCTTGTGATATTAACATGTATAAGGGGAGTTTTCTTATTCCTTAGAGGAAAGCTTTCTGCACGAGCTGCTGAAAACATTGCAATGAATATGAGAGTGAAGCTTTATGATCATATTCAGAATTTGCCATATGAATATCATGTTAAAGCAGAATCAGGAGACCTCATTCAAAGATGTACTTCTGACGTGGACACTGTAAGAAAATTTTTTGCAACGCAAATGGTGGAAATAGGAAGAGCATTTTTTATAGTAGCATTTGCAATTATTATGATGTTGTTACTTAATAAAAAGATGACGATTATTGCAATGGTTGTAGTACCAGTTATATTTATATATTCATATGTGTTTTTTTATAAAATCAAAAATACCTTTGAAAAATCAGATGCACAAGAGGGCGTTTTAACAACAGTTCTTCAAGAAAATATAAGTGGAGCCCGCGTGGTAAAGGCTTTTGGAAGGCAGAACTTTGAAATTGAAAAATACGAAAAGGAAAATATGAAATATAGGGATCTAAATTTTAATTTAGTTAAGTTACTTTCAAGTTATTGGTCGACTTCAGATCTGCTTTGCATGACGCAAATTGGTCTAGTTTTAGTTTCGGGCATATATTTTGCAGTTAATGGAGAGATAAGTTTGGGTACTTTGGTTGTATTTAGCACCTATGAAGGGATGCTATTATGGCCAGTAAGGCAGCTGGGTAGAATTCTTTCTGATATGGGGAAAATGTCTGTTTCGATTCGAAGAATATCAAATATTCTGGAGGTGCCAGTGGAGCAGGAATATGGGAAATCACTTAAAAGCGAGATCAAAGGTGACATAAGCTTTGAAAATGTATACTTTGAGTACGAGAAAGATAATGAAATTCTCAGGGGTATAACTTTTAATGTAAAGAAAGGCGAAACAGTGGCTATTGTTGGACCAACAGGTTCAGGTAAATCATCACTCATACACCTACTATTAAGGCTTTACGACTATAATAGTGGGTCTATAAAGGTTGACGGAGTGGAGCTTAAGGATATTGAAAGAAAACATATAAGGCGTAATGTTGGAATAGTGCTTCAAGAGCCATTCCTTTATTCAAGGACTATAAAGGAAAATATCAAAATGGCAAAAATGCAGTCGAGTGATATGGAAATCCATGATGCAGCGACGATAGCGGCTGTGCATAACGTTATAATGACCTTTGAAAAAGGGTACGACACAATAGTTGGAGAAAAGGGTGTTACATTGTCAGGTGGACAAAGGCAAAGAGTTGCTATAGCAAGAACGCTTATAAATAATATACCTATATTAATATTTGATGATTCGCTAAGTGCGGTGGACACTGAAACGGACAGGGTTATAAGAGAAAAACTTAAAAAGAAAAGTAAAGATAACACTACCTTTATAATTTCCCACAGAATTTCAACGGTTATGGATGCAGATAGAATTATAGTACTAAATCATGGGAAAATAGAAAATATAGGAACACATGAAATGCTTATTAAAAAAGAGGGTATATATAAAAGAATATGGGAGATACAGACGTCGCTAGATGCACTAGATGATGAAAAGTCAGCAGGCTATGAGTAAAAGGCAGGTGATATTATGTCTAGAATAGATGAAACTAAATACACTGAAAGAATAGATATAGGTATATGGAGAAAGCTCTTTAAATACCTTTCAGAATTTAAAAATGGACTTATATTTTTGACTTTTTTAATGGTAGGTGTGGCAGGAATAGACGTAATAATGCCACTGCTTACAAGGTATGCAATTGATAATTTTATAATGAAGAAAACTATAAGTGGACTTACAACATTTGCAATAATATACTTTTGCATAATTGTTTTCCAAGCGTTAAATGTAAGGTTATTTATAATTCATGCAGGTAAAATTGAAACGCACCTAGCCTATCATATAAGAAAGCTTGGGTTTAAAAGGCTACAACAGTTATCTTTTTCATATTATGATAACTCCTCTGTGGGATGGCTTATGGCAAGGATGACCTCGGATGTAACGAGGCTTAGTGAAATAATATCCTGGGGACTAATTGACATGGTATGGGCAATAGTTATGATGACGGGTTTTATAGGCGTAATGCTTTATAATAATATAAAGTTAACTCTTATATGTATGAGTGTGGTGCCTTTCTTGTTTTTAATAGGAATATTTTTTCAAAAGAAAATATTAAAATCCTATAGAAGAGTGAGAAAATTAAATTCACAATTAACTGCTGATTTTAGTGAAGAGATCTCGGGGGCTAAAACTACTAAAACGCTTGTTCGTGAAGAAGAAAACCTAAAAGAATTTAAGCTGGATGCAGGTAAAATGCGAAGTTCCTCAGTTAGGGCAGCTATGTTTTCTGCTCTGTTTCTTCCAATTGTTATATCTATGGGAAGTGTTGGAGCAGGTTTTGCTTTATGGATAGGAGGAAAAAGTGTTATATCACAATCACTATCCTATGGTACTTTTGTAATGTTTATCGCTTATACAGTCCAGTTTTTTGACCCCGTAAGTCAACTAGCTGGAACTATTGCAGAACTACAGAATGCACAGGCATCCGCCGAGAGAATTATAGCTTTAATAGAAACTAAGCCAGATATATGGGACGATAAAGATGTAATTGAGAAGTATGGAGATTTATTTAATCCAAAAGGAGAAAACTGGGAAAAAATACAGGGAGATATTGAGTTTAAAGATGTGTGTTTTACATATAAAAATGGAGAAAAGGTGTTTCAACATTTTAATTTGAAAGTAAAAAAAGGTCAAACGATAGCACTAGTTGGAGAAACGGGTTCTGGTAAAAGCACCTTAGTAAACTTACTTTGTAGATTTTATGAACCAACTAGTGGAGAAATATTAATAGATGGAAAAGATTATAGAAAAAGATCATTATTGTGGCTTCAATCAAACATTGGTTATGTGCTTCAAAGTCCGCATTTATTTAGTGGGACTATTAGTGGTAACATTATGTATGGAAAACTTAATGCAACGCAAGTAGAAATTGAAAATGCAGCAAAACTTGTAAATGCACATAATTTTATAAGTAAACTAGATAAAGGATATGATACGCAAGTTGGTGAAGGTGGCGGCAATCTATCCACAGGAGAGAAGCAGCTTATTTCCTTTGCAAGGGCCATTGTAGCAGATCCTGCATTATTTGTACTTGATGAAGCTACATCATCTATAGATACGGAAACAGAAAGAATTATACAAGATGCTATAGAAAAAGTTTTAACAGATAGAACTAGCTTTGTGGTTGCCCATCGACTTTCAACTATTGTATCTGCTGATAAAATTCTTGTTATAAGAAATGGGAAAATCACAGAATCAGGAACTCACAGAGAATTACTAAAAAGAAAAGGATACTACTATGATCTATATACAAATCAGTTGCTAGAAGCTCAAAATTAAGTGCCACAAAATTAAGTGCCACCCACGTGGCAAGTGGCAAGTTGCAGGAGACGGTTAATAACTTATGCTAAAGGTATTAACCGTCTTATTAATTATATATATAAATTGAAAGGGAAAGGTGCCTTTTATGATTAAAATAATCCGTTTGAAAAAAAATATTATACTCTGTGTCATTATTATTTTTTTAGTATGTTTTTCGTATTTTGAAAACAATAGTATAGTAATTTCTAATTATAATATAATAGGCAATAGACTTCCCAAAAGCTTTAATAATTTTAAAATAGTTCAAATTTCAGATTTACATAACAAAGTTTTTTATAAAGATAATAATTCTCTTACAGCTAAGATAAAATCACAAAATCCAGATATTATAGTTATTACTGGAGACATAGTAGATAGTCGAAGATATAATGAAGATAATGCTATAGCTTTGATTGATAGTATAAAATCTATAGCACCGATATATTATGTTAATGGAAATCATGAAGCATTGTCTGGCAAATTTGAATCACTAGAAAGGAAACTAAAAGCACGTGGAGTAGTTGTTTTAAGGAATGAATCAATTTATTACAAAAAAGGAAGTGATAAAATCACAATTTCAGGTGTAGATGACCCTGTATTTAACCTTGATTATAATTCTAGTGACTATATAATGAAAAAAGAGTTAGATGATGTTAATAATAAAAATAACTTTAGTATACTACTTTCTCACAGACCTGAATTTTTTGACCATTATGTTAATAATAATATAGATCTTGTTTTTGCTGGTCATGCTCATGGTGGGCAGATTAATATTCCATTTATAGGTGGAATTATTGCACCTAATCAAGGCTTCTTTCCAAAGTATTATAAAGGTATGAACATAAAAAATGATAGCACTATGGTAATAAGTAGAGGACTTGGCAATAGTACTTTTCCTCAAAGAATATTTAACAGACCAGAAATAGTAAGTGTTACATTAAATGCAGACAAATAGAAAGCAATATGTGTTTATATGTAATAATTTGCAATGCTTCTTAGAAAACTTAACCTTTAGTTAACATAAACTTAACCTTGATAAAGTATTATTACAATGGAGAAGTTATCCAATGTTATCTAAAGGAGTTGCGACCAATGAGTATAAATTTTAAAAGGCAAAGGGCAATAGTCAGAGGCTTCACTTCAAAGACTTTAAAGAAAATTGAAAATACTATTTCAAAAGTTAAGGGAACTAAAGGGGCTAAGAGATTTAGAGGGTTTAAGAGATTTAAAGGATTTAGAAATATTTCTATTCCTATTAAAATTATTTTAGTGGTAGCTTTAACCTTAGTTATTTTCATGGCCATTGAAAATCTAATTATATATAGAGTTACTTACAACAAAATGGTAAACACTAATAAACAAAATATGAAGATTGTATCTAATGAAGTATATGAAAATTTTCAAAACCTGATAAAATTACAAATTAGTGACGTAGAAAAGAATGCATTAAACAAAGATACAATAGGTATCGCGCAGAAGCGAAAGAATACGACCAGGGAAGAATTTAAGAGCATATACAAGGATGATATTATAAAAACAACAAATAAGTTAAAGACTTATGTTCAAATTAATAAAAGTGAGGAACATGATTTTATTACTGATAAAGATGGCGTAATCATAGTTGATAGTAATGAAGAATTTTTAAATTCTGACTTAAGTCAAAATGACTATGCAAAAAAAGCGCTTAAAGGCGAAACTGCTGTAAGTTCAGTATATATGTCCATTGTTAATTTTAAGCCTGTGGTTACATTTTTACAGCCAATTAAAGATGAAAATGGTAGTGTAATGGGAATTGCTGGGAAGAGCGTTTATACAGATTACTTTTCTCAAAAATTTGATAATTTTAAATTCTTAGATGATGGATATTTATTTGTAGTGGATAGTTCACAAAACATAATTTATCATCCAGACAAACATCGTATTAATAAAAAATTGGACATCCCTGAACTAGTTAGTATTACCAAAGTAAATAAGAATTTTGAAAAAAATGATATGAAAGAGCTTACATATAAAAAGGGTAAAGATACATTTAACGCATTTTATATTAGTGTACCCGAGCTTAAAAGTTTAGTAGTTCTTACAGTAAATGAGAATAATATTACAAGTGCATCAAATTTAATAGGAAAGCTTATAGTACTAATGACTTTTATAATGCTTCTAGTAATGGTACCTTTATGTTATATGTTTATACGGAAAATTCTTAGGCCAATGAATGTCCTTGTAGAAAATACAGTGGAGATTTCAAAAGGAAATCTCTCAGTTATTAATGAAATAAAAAGCAATGATGAAATTGGTAAACTGTCAAAAAGTTTTAATTCTATGACGGAAAATATTAAATCTTTAGTCTTTGACATAAAGAAGGTAACAGAAGAACTTTTACACATTAATTCGGTTACAGGTACGGCGCAACGTAATATAGTAACAGGCATGGATGTAATTACAGAAAATACTCAATTGGTCTCTAACGATACTGATAAGTTAAATGATGTAATTAATATAAGTGTGAATTCTTTTGAATCCATAACTAAAAAGGTTCAAAACATAAAAGAGCAATCTACGGATATGTATTTAAAAGCAGAAAATATTAAGAATATTAATAATATAAACATAAGTTCAGTAACTAGTTTAAAATATATAAATAAAGAAAGTACCGATAAACTTGATGGAGTAAATATATCTTTCAAGGAGCTGTATACAGATTTCATGGGTATTAAAGATATAGTGGATGTTGTAAATAATATATCTAAAAGAACTCATATATTATCTTTAAATGCTTCAATAGAGGCGGCCAGTGCAGGAGAATATGGCGCAGGGTTTAGTGTGGTAGCTAGAGAAATTAGAAATTTATCTGAAGGCATAGTAGAGCAAATGTGCAAAATACAAGATATAGTTAGTAGTGTTAATAGTAATATGTCCAAAACTGAGATAAGCATAGGTGAAGTGAATAGAGTTTTCAGCGCGCAGGATAGTGCTATTAATGATACTATTTCAAGTTACCAAAAGGCATTAAATTCTACAGAAGATATTGTTTCGTCAATTGGGAATATTGACCTTAGTATTGATACCTTAAACAACGAGAATAGAAGTGTTATAAATACCTTCAAAGAAGTAAATATTATTAGTTCTGAGTTTACAAGTTCTGTGAATGAAATAAAATGTGTAATTGAGAATCAATATATCGAGACTAAAAATATGGATAGCCTAGTTGGGAAATTAGAAAATTCAACTAATGAGCTTCGAGAGAAAATGAATAAATTCAGTTTGTAAAAATAAGTGTGGTGCCACCCACATGGCAAGTGGCAAGTTTCAGGTCCTAAGGCGATAATATAAAAAAAACTACGATAAAAGAGTTGTTAAATCTCTTTTATCGTAGTTTTTTTTGACTTGAATTAAACAATTGAATTGACTGTAAATGATTTTAAATATATTTTTATTTATTATATGAAATCTTGACTTAATCTTTCAATAACACGTTTTTCACCCATAACTTGCATTACTTCATGTAAATCTTGAGTTTGTACTTTGTTAGTCAAAGCAACTCTTACAATTGTAGCAACATCTGATAGTTGACCAATAAACAAATCTGGATTTTTTTTATAAGTTTTAGCATTTTTAGCATAACCCAGTTTTAAAGCAAGTTCCTTAAGCTTTGAGAACCAGGTGTCATTATCATCAGAATAATTATATACATCTATATAGCTGGCGAGGACCCTTTTTACTTCATCCATTGGTATCTGAGTAGGAAAATTGTAACTCTCATTAATACTATTTTTATAAAAACCATCAAAGAAATATGTGATATGTTCCGCTACATCTAACCATTTTACAAAATCTTTTCTTGGCTTTTCATTTTCTCTTTCAATATTAAATATATTTTTTGAATAATCTTTATGCTCAACTAGTTCATTTGCAATTATAGCATCATAATCTTTAGCCCAATTAAGATAAAGATCATAAACCGTGCCTGCATCCATAGAAGCTATTATATTTTTACTAATATCATTAAGTTTTAAAATATCAAATAAAGCTCCACTTTTGCTCATGTTTTCTAGTGTAATATTAAAGCTTGTGCAAGGTTCATTTTCATTTGCATATCTCCACTCTTGAAAATCAGAGTTAATCAAATTTACAAGGTACTCAGTTACAGATATAAAAGGATACCCTTGAGATTTATAAAAATCTACGGAGATTTCAGGGTCTTTCCTTTTACTGAGCTTACGTTTTGATGTTCCATCCATTTTCATAATTGTAGGTATATGTGCATATTCTGGAGCAGTAAATCCTAACATTTCGAATAATTGCAAATGTATAGGAAGAGACGAGAGCCATTCTTCACCGCGTATTACATGAGTTGTTCCCATTAAATAATCATCTACAGCATGAGCAAAATGATATGTTGGAATTCCGTTGTTTTTTAGAATTACAATATCTTGATCATTTTCTGGCATACTTATGGTACCTTTAATTAAATCATGGCAAACTACTCTTTTATCAGATTCTTCGGGAGCTCTAAGTCTTATAACATAGGGCGTACCTTTTGATAATTCAGAATGTATTTCTTCAAGACTAGAATCTCTGTGAATAGCCCATTTTCCATGATATCCTGTGTTGATTTTGAGCTCCTGTTGTATTTTTCTTGTATTGTCTAAAGATTCTTCAGTGCAAAAGCATGGATAAGCTAATCCTTTTTTTATAAGAGATTTTACGAAAGCATGATATATATTAATTCGCGCGCTTTGTTTATAAGGCCCATATGCGCCTTTTTCATTATTAGAATCTACAACTCCTTCATCAAAATTGATTCCAAAATCACGTAAGGTGTTGGTGCTATCTTCAATAGCGCCAGCTACTTCTCTCTTTTTGTCTGTATCCTCTACTCTAAAGTAAAATATTCCTCCGCTTTGATGAGCTAGTCTTTCAGATATAAGAGCAGCAAATACACCTCCAAGATGCTGAAATCCGGTAGGGCTTGGGGCATATCTTGTAACCATAGCATTAGGTTTAAGATTTCGTTTTGGATATTGAGTTCTATAATATTCTGGAGTTTCTTGTATGGTAGGTAGTAATAAATCAGCTAGTTTTAAATAATCCATTTTAATCATCCTCTCGTGTAAAAGTGTGGCACCATAGTTAATAATAAAATCCAAAATAAAAAACCTCTCATCCTATAATATAATAGGACGAAAGGTAAACTTCCGCGGTACCACCTAAATTGATGAAATGACATTTTTAAATGTCTAAATCCACTCGTAAGCAGCAAAAAAATATACTGCACTTTTTAACGGAAAGTTCCCGTTGAACTTACTCAAATATTTCAGTCCACTGCTCCAGAGTTTCTTTCTGTAGTTTCAAATACCAAATTTTCACCACCATTGGCTCTCTTTAAATTGAGATTATACTTACTTCTCTCTTTCATTACATTTATCTTTAATTATACGTTTATTATTTAAAATGTCAATATGCAAGATATTATAATTTCTTTAAAGTAATCAATAAGTAATCAGTAAAACATATTAGTTTAATCAATTTATATTTTATACTGACATCTATATACAATATATTGGAATTGTGATAATATATAACATATACAATGAGTGTGTCTAATAAATCATTAGTGGTACAAGGAATTTTCTACATGTAGATAACTCTACGGAGTCACTTCCAAAGTGATTCCGTAGCTTTTTTGTTATTATGTATAGGTTTTCAAAAGTATGGTATAATACTATAAAACGGAAGTGAGATGATAATAGTATGGGTGTATTGGTTCTCCTTAGTGGATTTACTGAAAAAGACAATATAAATTTAAAAAAGAAGATGAAAGAGATATTTTTAGACAAAAGATACACTTTAAGTTATATACCTTCAATTACAGATAGAAAACTAGAACATTTTGAAGAAACGAAAAATAAATTAGGTGAATATGCAAATTTTGATTTCAATTATTTTGATATAGATGATTTTTGTGATATAGATAAAATAGAAAAAATATTTAAGTCAGATGTAATATATTTATCAGGTGGTAATACTTATTACTTTTTAAATAATCTAAGGAAAAGATATTTAATAACTAGACTTAGAAAGTATATTGATAATGGGGGTTATATTATAGGATTATGCGCTGGGGCAATAATGATGGCAAAGGATATATCAGCTGCACAATTTGGTGGTCAGGATATAGTAGGATTATCAAGTTTGTCATCTCTAGCTCTAGTTGATTTCGATTTTATACCACATTGGAATCAGAATAGCTATTATTTGGAGGATTTAAAAGAATATTCTAATAATACGGGTAATACAGTTTATACATGTAATGATGGAGATGGAATCATTGTAATTAATAATAAATTACACTTTTATGGAGATATAAACATGATAAAAGAGGGAGAAATAGCGCAGGTTTAAGTAAAAGTCGATGTAATAATATCATTTATACATCGACTTTTTAATATTAATGGGTTAAATGGTTGCATTTATAAGTCTAACTTTAGCTTTATTATTCTTGAAAATTTGGTGCCTCTCTAGTATTTCTAAAGAGATATAAGTATATTTAATGAATACAGCAGCTATAATGAAGGATATCATATCTGATACAGGATAAGCAAGCCATGCTCCTAGTACCCCCATCCCTAAACCACTTACAAATGAATATACTAAAGGGATAAATATTATTAGTTGCCTAAATATAGACAACTTGAAAGAAGTTTTGACTCTATTTATAGCTTGGCAATATGCTATTGATAAATAATATACACCAATACACGGGAACACTGCTATAACTGTTCTAAAAGCCCTTACCGTTTGCTCTATAATGGCACTATCATTTATAAATAAGCCTATAAGTTGTTTTGAAAAAACCATGAACATCACCCATAATAAAGTTGAACTTACAGATACCGCTATTATAGATGCTTTAACAACTTCTTTTAATCTTGTATAATTTCCAGCACCATAATTATAGGCGGCTATAGGTTGCATAGCTGAGCTTATACCCATGATTGTCATAAATAAAAACATTGAAACTCTTGTAGTAAGGCCAATAGTTACTATTGCCGAATCTCCGCCATAGGAGAAGAGGAGATTGTTTAATATAGCAGCGACGATTGCATCTGATATTTCTATTATAAATGTTGAAAATCCAACATATATTATTCCAATTGATACTGCTTTATTGAGAGTTAATTTAAAAGAAAATTTTAAGTCCATTTTTAAGTGCATAAATACAATTAGAACATATATAAAAGCTATTATTTGAGATATAATGGTTGCAATAGCTGCTCCTTTTACACCGTATGAAAATACATATACTAGGAAATAATCTAAAAGTATATTACAAATTGCTCCAATAGAAGTGCTTAATAAAACTATTTTCGTGTTTCCAAAAGACGTTATAATATAAGAAGCAATCACTGTAAAAGATTGAAACAGTACGCCAATTAATATTATACTTACATAATCTTTTGCAAGATAGAATGTATTTTCTGAAGCACCTAGGCTAATTAGAATTTTATTTTGAAAAATAAAAATACTAGCACCAATCACAGATACTATTATAAACATTAGAACTATAGCATTTGGAATAATAATTTTCAAATTTTCAAAATCTTTGTCTCCACAACTTCTTGAAACAGAGGTGGCGGCGCCAATAGCTATAAGCATAGATATAGCAAAAAATAGTCTTTGAATTGGAAAGGCTATGGTCAAAGCGCCAATAGCATTAGCGCCAATAGCTTGCCCTAAAAACATAGAATCCACCATGTTGTACATTTCTGCTACCATTAAAGAAATTATTGCTGGCACGGAAAATTTTAATAACAATTTACCGATTTTTTCCTCACCAAACATTTTATTGCTTTTTGACACGTTACTCATTGTCATGAAATCCACTTCTCCTTAAAATTTTTGTTCTACAATACTATTCTACCCCATTATGAAAATATTAACATTCATACAGTTGCTATATAAAAAGTACGAAGTTGCTAACATTGCAGAATGCATTTTTAAAAAATAACAAAAAAACACCTTAAAATAGGTGCTTTTGTACTTCTTGAAGAACTATTAATGTAGAACCATAGCCTTCTATCTTTATTATGTTATTATATACTGCCGTTTTTTTAGCATAGGATAAGGAAATATTAGGAGCTGAGATTTTAGTTAGAATTTTCCACTCATCATAACCAAGTCTTTTTGGCTTACCCATGCGTAACCAGATATCGTAAGCCGAGCCAACTTTTTCTCCGATTTCATATTTAATAACTTTATAGTCATGAATTAAATTTTTAATGGATAAGGATATTTTTCTCTCAGTAATATTTTTACTACCTTTACCCTTAGATAAATCCTCTAGCTTAATTAGTGTATTAAGTTCATCACTATAACTATAAAGTAAGACTTGGATATCTTCATCTCTTCTTGTGATAATATATCCATCGCCCTGATCTATAACTTCATTTCCTAGTTTTGACAATAAGTAATAAGCATAGTAGGAAGCTTTCTTTATTCCGTCTAAGGTAAGGAGACCTGGTGAACCAAAAAACAATTCATTATTTAAAATTGAGTTTTCTTCTACTGTGTCAAAAGCTTTAAGGGTAAGCATGCTACTAGTATTGTTAATAAAATTATGGATAATATATGGAAGCATATATGAAGAATCATAAATAGTATTTATTGCAGGTGGAACATCAAAGGGGTCTTCTATTAAGTTCTGCAATTTGTATTTTTCGAAAATCCGCCGTGAAATATCTATGTACTCTATAGATAAATCTTTTGAAGCCTGGAATTTCCACTGTTTTACTACCTCAATTCCATATATATCAGCGAAATATAGTATAAAGCTTTCTAAAAGTTTTATGAAAGAATCTTTATCTTCAAAAATATGATTTAAAATTATTAGTGGTACAAGGGATATATCCATTAGAAATTCTAAAAGCTTTTCAACTTCATTCCAATTTAAAAAATTTACATCTTCATTAAAATATATTTTCATTTCTTTTCCAAATAGGTTTTGAACTATACCATTTTTAAAGCCTATAGCCTCTTGAAAAGTTCTCAAATACTCCTGTTCCCGTGCTTTAATAAGTTCTTTTGCTTGCCCTAAATTTATTTTTGACCTCCATTTATGGGTTAATTCTGTACTTGGAAGTAAAAAATCTGTTTGGAGTTTTATAATTTTGTTTGTATAGTTGAATCTATCATAGTCTTCTAGATAAGAAGATAAATAGGGAAATGATTCAGATAAAGCATAAGTTTCTATTTTCTTAAAATTATCAATTTTTTCATCTGGTATATAATATTTTTTTCTGAATTGTAGTGGGGTGCATTTATAGTGCTCTTTAAAGCTCTTATTATAATATCTAGTATGCGAAAAACCAACATCAAGAGAAATATCTGATATAGTTTTATCTGTACCAAGTAATAATTTAACAGATTCGTCTACTCGTACATTATTTACTAATTCTTTGAAATTTGTTCCAGACATATCTTTTATCTGATGACATAAATAATAGGAGCTTAAATATTCAAGGTTAGCGATATCCTGTAGACTAATTTTATTCATATAATTATTATAAATGTATTTAATAATTCTATGATACCTTTGAAATTGTATTACATTTTCGTTCAAATCTTTCTCTTCATAATTAAGATAGTGAAAGTTGTTGATTAAATGGAATAACAACTTTACTAAAATGGACTCTATTTGATCATCAAAATTCTCACTCTTTTGTATTACCTCACATGCTAGAATGGATAAATATTTTCTTAGGATATCATACTTTTCTTCTCGCTGTGCACCGTCTTCGCTAGAGTTTGTATAAAAATAAATATTTTTCATATCATCATAATATTTTTCAAAAAATGTTGGGTCCAAATGGAAAATCAAAACCTTATTTTCAACTTTTGAATATATTCTGTGGGCTTCATCACAATTTATAATTTCTAGCTCACGATTATAAACTTCATAATTTCCTGACTCTATAAGTACGTTAATAGTACCTTCAAGCACAAAAATTATTTCTATAGAATTATGCCAATGTATAGGATAGTCCTTTATATTTTCAAGGGAGATACTTATAGGTAGATCATTTATATAAGTTATATATTCTTTTCTCATTTTAGCAACCTCTCTTAGTGACCCACGTGGCACGTGGTAAATTTAAAAGATAAAATAATATTGTATTCAAGTTATTTACACTCCTTTATTTAGGATAGTTACACTAATTTTAAATTATAACCAATAAAGAAATATTATGTTTAAATTTTGTTTTTGTCAATGAGAAACCAATTTGTCATTCCTATTTATAAATATAATTACATAATAAATGAATAATTTGGAAACAATATATATAGTAATACCTAACAATTAAATGTATAAATATCATATGAAAATTATTTTATAGAAAATAATTAAGGTAAGGTTTATAATATAATTACTTATATATAAGCAATTATAGTTGTGTGTATATATAATGTTTAATTGAATTAAATTTAGATGGTTGCGAGGAGAAACAAAATGGAAAAGTATGTTTATGTTGTGATATCAAGAACAGCAACTTCTACAGGGAAATTAATCAGAAAATTTTTAAAAGAAAAATATAATCATGCGTCAATAAGTTTGGATAAAAACTTAAGTCAAATGTATTCTTTTTCCAGACTCTCGGTTAGCAATCCTCTTGTAGGCGGCATAGTACGTGAAAGTGCATTTACACTTAATATAGGATTTGAAGAAGATGTTCCTATTAATATATATCGTATACCTATAACCACTATAAAATACGAAAAAATAAGTAAATTTATATATGATATATACAATGATGAAGAGGTATATTATTATAATTTTCTACAAGCAGTTGGGATTATTTCTAATAAAAAACATTCTATTTATAAGACATACATATGTACTGAATTTGTAATGGAAGCCCTAAGTCAAGCAGGAATTAAACTTACACCATTAGAATCCTATAAGATAACACCAACAGATATTTGTGGTATTATGGAGCAATTTATTTTTTATTCTGGAAATCTTGATGACTATCCATTTAGACAGAAGAAAAAAACAAAAGTGGATGAACTTTTCTTTTGTAAAACAGGGTTTCTATATGAGGGGTTACATACTCTTAAACACTTTTGGATGGTTATTTCTCGAGATAGGAATAATAAAAGGAGTAGAAGTAGGATCTAAATTGAATTTTAGATATTAGGGGGAGAAAAATGAAGAATTACCAGAATACTATTGTTATGAAATTTGAATTAGATGAAGAAGATATACAGGATGTCAAAAATTTAGAAGCTATATGCTATGAAATACAAAGAACTGATTTAAAATTGGAACTTGATTTTAAAAAGAGTCAAAAAAAAAATGCCATAAAAAATAAAATTATGGTAGAATTCCTCTATTACGAAAACAAGATTTTGGTAGGTTATTTAGGATTATGTAATTTCGGAGGAAACACAGTAGAAATAAGCGGTATGGTACATCCTATCTTCCGTAGAAAAGGAATCTTTAATAAACTATATTTGATAGCGAAGGAAGAATGGCAAAAAATATCACCACCTGAGGTATTAGTATTATGTGATCATACATCAAAATCAGGCTTAGCATTTATAAACTCAATTGGGGCTGAATATTTATCCTCAGAGTATAAAATGTGCTTAAATAGAGACGTTTTAGAGGACAAGCATGCGCATGTTATTAAACTCAGATTGGCAATTAGTGAAGATGCATCTGAAATTGAAAGGCAAACTTCTGTTTATTTTGGACAACCTCAAAAATTAGCTGATGATAAAGAGGCTGAAACAGATATAGAAAAACCGTTAATTCCGGTAGATGATAATTTTATCAGTTATATGGCTGAGTTAAATGGGGAAATAATAGGTAAAATTCATATTTCTACAACGGATAATGAAGGTTTTATTTATGGATTTGGAGTACTTCCAGACTTTAGAGGAAGGGGATATGGACGAGAAATTCTAGGTTCTACCCTTGATATATTAAGAGAAAAAGATGTGCTTAATATTTTTCTTGAAGTTGCGACAGAAAATAAAAGTGCGCTTAGCCTTTATGAATCCTGTGGATTTGAAGAAATTTCTGTAATGGATTATTATGTAGTATCTTAACGCGATAGCGACCTTCATCATATATATTGATGAAGGTATATGATGTACAATAACAAAGGGAATATACATATGAAAGTATACGAGTTGAACTTTCATATATATATTCATAGCTTGAATAATACAAGAATAATAAATGTTTAATCAAATCATAATATTTATTTAACCCGTTCTTAACCTTTTTAGCATATAATGAAAGTACAAGAGAGGTGTAAATGATATGAAAAATTTAAATATCTGTATTGATATTGACGGAACGATAACGGATGCTTATTACTGGCTTAATATTTCTAATAAGTATTTTAATAAAAATATAAAGGAGGAACAAGTAACTAAATACTATATTCATGAGGTAATGGGTATTAAGTCGGAAGATTATGAAAAATTTTATCAAGAAAATAAAATTGAAATTCACTCAGAGCAGAAACTTCGCGAAGATGTGCAGATTGTAATAAAAAGACTAAGTATGCTTCATAATATTTATTTTGTTACAGCAAGAGAAAAAGAACTTACTATGTTTACTCATTTATATCTAAAGAGAAATGAAATCCCATATGATGATTTATTTGTTTTAGGTAGTCATTATAAAGTGGATAAAGCAAGAGAATTAGAATGCAATGTGTTTATTGAAGACAATTATGATAATGCAATTCAACTGTCTACTGCAGGATTTAAGGTTCTTTTAGTAGATACTAATTATAATCAAAAGCCATTAAATGACAATATAGTTAGGGTTTACAACTGGAAAGAAATACATTCTATAATAAATGAGATGTTATTACAAAGCAAGGCAATGTGATAACATCTCATTTTATCTATTAGATACCAAATATTGTTTCTTGAATTCTAAATACCCTTTTTTTCTCAATTTGCAAGAAGGACAGTCTCCACAACCGTTGCCCTTTATTCCATTATAACAAGTTAAAGTTTGTTCTTTAACTACATCGAGAACACCTAAATCATAAGCCATTTTCCAAGTTTCAGCTTTGTTAATCCACATTAAAGGGGTTTCAATTACAAAATCATAGCCCATGGATAGGTTTAAGGTAACATTCAAAGATTTTATAAATACATCTCTACAATCTGGATATCCACTAAAATCACTCTGAGATACGCCAGTTATAATATTAGTTATCCCTCGTTGCTTTGCAAATATGGAAGCGAAAGTTAAGAATAATAAGTTTCTACCATCCACAAATGAATTAGGTACACTATCTTTAGGCGCCTCCTTATCAACCTCTATATCTTTTCTTGTCAAAGAATTTGGTGCAAGTTGATTTAATAGGTTTAAGTCTAAAGAGTGATACTCAATGCCATGCTTATTGCATATATCTTTCGCACAATCAAGTTCTAATATATGTTTTTGATTATAATTAAAAGATACAGCTATAACATCTTTGTATTTCGCTAGCGCCCAAAATAAACAAGTTGTGCTATCTTGTCCACCGCTAAGTACTATCAATGCTTTTTCTTTATTCATAATATACACGCCTTTCTTTATCTAGTATAGAACATATTTAAATAAGTACAAAACGTCACTTATTTAGTATATAACATCATTAATTTATTATTTAAAATCACATCAGTATTAAATCTTCCTCTAAAAGTAGTTGAGGTTGTTTTAGTTCCTAGCTTTTTTATGCCACGAGTAGTCATGCAGGCATGTTCACCCTCTATAATAACAGCCACATCAGGAGAGTTTGTTACTATTTGCATAATCTCAGCTATGTCTGTTCCAATTCTTTCTTGGAGCTGCAATCTGCGACCAACCATATCAGCAATTCTTGCAATTTTACTTAATCCAATAAATTTTTTATTAGGAACGTATGCAACTGAAACTTTCATGTCATACATTAAGGCTAAATGATGTTCGCAGTAGCTAAAAATTTGTATATCCTTCATTATTACCATATCACGAGAATCTTTTTTAACTGTTAAATCATCAACAAATGTTGTATTAAACATTTCTGCAATTTCATCATTACTGTAGCACATACCAGCAAAAACTTCCTCGTACATTTTAGCTACGCGCTTTGGGGTATCAATAAGCCCTTCGCGAGATGGATCATCACCTAAAGCTATTAAAATTCCTTTTATATGTTCCTCGATTGCTTTTGTATCAATTAATTTTCTATCAATTGCCATAATTTTATACACCTCTCTTATTTGGATCCCAAATGATTTTATGAAGTTGCATTTGAAGATTAACACCATTCATTTTATTGTTCTTCATAAATTCTACGATAGTCTCTAGACTAATTTGACCAAATATTGGACTAATATATACATTTGTTCGGCTAGCCAAATCATATTTATCTATTATGAGCTTGGATTTTTCTAAATCGTCCATGCTACCTGCAACAAATTTAACTGTATCTTTATAACTTAAATACTTATAGTTGTTTAAATCCATGTTACCTTCCATATTGCTTGACGGCAGTTTATAATCCATGGTAAAACTTGGCGGATTATCCATGTTTAAAAATTTATGGATGGGAATACTACCATTAGTTTCAATTTCAATATGAAGCGAGTTATCAATAGACAAAACTTCTAAGAGTTCTATGATTCCTTGTTGTAGTAGGGGCTCACCACCAGTTAGTGTTACATTTGTAATTTCGGTAGAGCCTATGTATTTGAGTATATCAATAGACGTCATTAAGTCATAATGGACATCTTCCTTATTTGCCCAAGTGGTATCACAGTAGCTGCAATTTAAATTACAACCTGCAAACCTTATAAATACTACTAATTGGCCTGAGAGGGGGCCTTCCCCGTTAACACTTATAAACTTTTCAACTACCTTAAATTTCACTTTGGTGTGCCTCGCTTTCTTCATATGATGCACTATTATTAGGTGTTTCGTAAATAGTAGTTCGCTTTACATTATATCCTTTATCTTTCATTAGTTTAAAGAAAAATGCTGCAAAGTTTTCTGCTGTTGTTCGAAAATCAACCATAATAATATTAAAGCCATCTTGATTTAAACAATTTAGTGTCTCATTTCTCATGCTTCCTACTTCTATAATTAAGGAGTGGTCGTATGCGTCTACCATAGATTTAACATCCTTTTTTAAGTCGCCAAAATCGATTATCATTCCGCTCTGTTGACCGCCTTTTACCAAGGTTTCCGATTGTACTTCAACTTCAACCTTCCATCTATGTCCGTGGATATTTGCACATTTACCGGTATACCCAGAGAGGAAATGTGCGCTATCAAAGCTGTGTTCTGATTTTAAAATGTACATGTTGGACATTCCTCCTAAAATTTATATTAAGCATATAAATATTTTTTAGAAAATTCTTAGTGTCTATAAAAACTTACTGCCATAATAGCAGCAACCGATGGCTCCGTTATATTGCGGTTCTTCAATGGATACTATCTCTTCATAATCTTCTTTTAAATATTTTTTTATTGCAACACTACTTGCAACACCACCAGTTAAAATTAATTTTTTACCCTTAAATTTACTTAAAAGAGGTAGAAGTCTTTTGTATAGTGAATAGTTAACACTAGAACACAATCTTTCTATACTTATGCCTTCAGCTATTTTGCCAATTAATTCTGATTCAGAAAATACAGCGCAGGTTGAATTAAGTTCTACAGGATTTTGGTAATGTTTACTCATGTCTTCAATAGATATTTCAAGTATATTTGCCATATTTTCTAAATATCTACCGCATGAAGCCGCGCATTTTTCATTAAGTTCTAAATCAGTAGTGATGCCTTTTTCCACTTTTACGACCTTCACATCTTGGCCACCTATATCTAAAAGTATAAAATCATTTAAATCAGTTTGATAAAATCCTCCATACACATGGGCTTTTATTTCATTTATTGGAGTAAACATCAATAAATCAGTGTTATTCTTTCCATATCCTGTAGAAACTGCTTTATCAATTTGATGAATATTAAGTTTTTTTAAATCAACAATAATCTTGCCATCATAGCTACAGTAGTTTCTGTAAAAGCTCATGGTACTTACTTTCATCGAATGTATTATAGTATTATCTTCCATTAAAACAATTTTAACCTCGCGACTTCCAAGATCTATTCCGAGCACTCTCATTTTTTAGCCACCTTTAAATCTAGTAACATATCAAGAAAGGCTTCTAACCTAAGTTTCGTTCTTGCATCTAGAGTATTTAATTTGTCACCTTCTATATTTAATATGGGGATATCTAATTTTTCCTTTAAAACAATATCAGCAACTGCTCTGTAACAAAATGCTTGAGTGTAGTGAATTATTCCATCTAATTTACGCACATTTATTTGCTTTTTTAACTCTTCAATTCTAAACTGTGTGTCATAAGGGTAGGTGTAGTCATAATATTGCTGATATATATCTATTGCTTCATCTGATCTTGGAAATGCAAATTCCCTTTGAACCTCGTTGTAAACAAAATTAGCATTAAGGTTTTCAACAAATGCATATATATCCGGAGTCATAGGAGGAACACCAATGTATCCAAGTCTAAGTTTTCTATTAATTGGTTTTCTATTTTTCATTTCACAAACAACCTTCTTTAGGTCAACTTCAAAAGCACTTATATCCCCTTTAAAATCACTGGAACTTATTTGATATAGATGATTTTCAAAGCCAGTTGCCTTATTATCTATATACGTTAATTCATCAATTTCTTTTGCTAAGGCCCTAATTTCATTTAGTCTTTTCCTGATCACTTCCACTTCTTTTAATGCTACGTTAAAGAGATTCATAAATTTATTTATTTCATGTTCTACGTCCTTTGTCTTGTGACTATGCGGGAAAGAAAACGGATAAACCTTTATTCCTCTAAGTTCAAGCACTTCAATAAGTGATTTTGTATTAGAACATTCGCCCTCTACAACCCCAACTATCTCTTTAATGTCGTTTTGCATGCAGACTCCATAAATTCCTTTTATCCAAGTACATAAACTTCTAGGAAAACCGTCTCTTTCTGCAATATCTATATATTTCATATAGTCCCTCGAGGTTATAAAAATATTATTTAAATCAATGGGAGTATAACCAGCTGCTATTAAAATTTCTACGGGTACGGTAGTTGTTAAGCCTATTTTCTTCATAATAAATCCTCCTAAAAAATAAAAAAGGGCATAACCACCATAAACAAAAAAACTACCTAAAACGGTAGTTACGTCCTAGTTTTGTTTATAGACAGGATGGTTTAGAACTGTCTTATTTAGGTTTTATATTAATAAAGTTTACTATATTAATATCAGTATGTCAAATGAAAAATGGTGCCACCCACGTGGCAAGTGGCAAGTTGAAGTGGGGAGAGTTAATAATTTTTATGAATTATTAATTCTCCCCATTTATTTTATTACTTCTTTTTAGTTGACATTCTCAACAAATCCTTTAATCTTAAACGCTTACCGTAATGAAGTATAGCAGAGGAGTATATTTTTATTGATACCCAAGCTATAAATATAATTGTAATTATTAAAGCGAATACAGAGGCCGTAATTTGCCAAGCTGGAACTTCTGTAGCTAGAATTCTAGAAGGCATGGAGAAGGGTGCGGAAAATGGAATAATAGATGATACGATTGCTACAGTTCCCTTTGGCAATGAAAGTGAAAAATATCCCATGTAAAATCCAGCGATAGATATAAAGGATATAGGCGTAAGAGCTGAATTAACATCTTCGGCCTTACTAACAGTGGCACCAGCAACTGCATTCATCATAGCGAACAGGGAGTAACCCAATATAAAGTAGAAAACTATCATTACACCACTAAAAGGCGTAAAGCTAGATAAATCTAGCAATTGGCCACCTATTTTGAAGTTTTCAGGGAAAGTTAATTTATAGGTTAGTATACCTGTACATACAACCATGAATAGTTGAACTAAACCAAGCAGACCCATAGCAGCACTTTTTCCAAGAATTATTATTGATGGTTTTGTTGAGGTTACAAGAAGCTCCATAACTCTTGATGTTTTTTCAGAAGCAACAGACATAGCTACACCATAACCATAAAAATAAATTACAAAGAAAAGTAACATACTTATAACCATACTTGCAAAATAGCTGCTCGCTTTTCCTTTTCCCAGTTCGTTAACTTTATATGAAATATCACTTTGAAGCATTTGTGATACATTATCAGATACATTAGCCTTTTTTAATAAGTCGGTAACAAAGATTTTTTTTATAAATTGACTTAGCTGAGAAGGATCTAGTCCACTGCCGGATTGTTTAACTATATAATCAAAAGTGGGCACCCCATTTTTTTCATCAAAAATTAGAAGAGCGTTATTTTCTTCTTTCTTTACATTAGCTTTAAGGGAATTAATGTTACCAGCAGTTTCAGACTTGAATTTGTATTCCGGAAAAACTGTGTCAAGTTTATTTAGATTTCCTTTTATGATACCTTTGGAATCAATTACAAAGACAATTCCTTTATTTTCGGCGAGCGTTGACCCTTGCTCTGTTTTGTTTTTGTCATTTTTATCAAAGTTTTTTATTATAGCTGGTATGCTAATTACCAAAATGGTTAAAATAAGTGTGATTGCAGTTGAAATAATAAATGTTTTTTTTCTGGAATTTTCTTTAAATGTATATCCTAAAACAGTAAAAAATCCTTTCATTGTTATTCACCAACCTTTTCAATAAATATTTCATGAAGAGAGGGTTCACGAATTTCAAATTTATCAAGTCTTATTTTTGAAGCAATAATTTTTTCAAGAAGGCTGTAGGCTTGGTCATCAGATTTGATTTTAAGTTCGTAACCAGTAGCGTTTTTCGATATAAGAGTTATAGCCTGTTCTTTTATAAGAAGATCAATATCATCTTGAGTGTTCAGCGTAAGGTTTGTTCTTCCATAACCAGCTTTTATTTGTTTTAAATTGCCATTGAGAACCGTTTTACCGTTTTTTAATATTATAAGATCTTCACAATAGTCTTCAATGGACTCCATGTGATGACTAGACATTATAATAAATTTCCCCTTTTCAACTAATTCATAAATTACACTTTTGAACAAATCGGCATTAACGGGATCAAGTCCACTTAGAGGCTCATCTAAAACAATTAATTCGGGATCGTGCAGAAGTGCTGTTATCAATTGTATTTTTTGTTGGTTACCTTTAGACAATTGTTCTGCTGTGGAGTTTGAATACTCTGACACCTTAAGTCTGTCAAACCAATAGTTTATAGCCTTTTTTACGGATGTTCCATCCATACCTCGAAGTTTTCCAAAGTATGAAAGCTGATCTACTATTTTAGCCTTAGGATATAATCCTCGCTCCTCTGGCAGATATCCAAATTTTACACTTTCCCTTGTAACAGGATTTCCATTCCATGAAATAGCTCCAGCATCTTTTTCAAGAATTCCTAGGATCATTCTTATTGTAGTGGTTTTTCCCGCACCATTTGTGCCAAGTAAACCGAATACACCTGGTTTTTCAATTTTAAAAGAAATGTTGTCTAATGCAATTTTATCACCAAATTTTTTAATTACGGATGATACATTTAATGCCACAGTATTACCCCCTTATTTTTTAACTACATTAATAGAATAACATAATGAGCTAAATTATTCAAAATTATACATTGAGCAAATTGAACAGATAGTTGAATGTTATAATTTGCACTAAATAATATATGTGTATGATTTAGGTCTTGAAAATAAAAACAACCACAGAAATAATTTCCATGGTTGTCATTGTAGTGTGTTTTTTATCACATATTAAACATACATAATTAATTTTGTATGTGAATTTTCAAGTACTTTACACCCCAATTGGTAGCTTCACCCTGGGTGTTGAAAAATACATCTATATATTTGCCTTTTATTCCAGAACCTGTATCAGAGGCGATAGCATTGCCATAACCTTCAATATATAGCTTTGTTCCTAAGGGAATGATATTAGGATCTACAGCTATTGTACTATAGCCATTTGGATTTCGTACAGCTTTTTGTCCAGAGGCAGTATAAGAATTATTTACTCCATTAAATGCCCAGTATGCGGTAGATTTTACATAAAGAGTGTTTCCAGAAGATTTTGGAGTGGCCTTGACATTAATAACATTCGGAGAAGTATTATTAACCTTTTTAGATGCGCTTTGAGTGGATTTGACATTAACACTATTTGTAGAAGTTTTTGAGGATGCTCCTCTTGAATAAGTTATAGCAGGAAGAGTACCTTGAACTATAATTTTACTCTTAGGCTCTTTTACTAACGTTTCTTTAATAACATTTCTAGTTACTTCTTTTCCATTTTCATATGTCACATTTAAAGTAATCTTTTTTTCGCCTTTTACTCCGTTTTGTGAGACAGTGGTTTTAGATTTTAATATACTATTATCCTTTTTAAAAACCGTTTTAAAATCAATGGGATTAGACTGTTGGATTGTCTTTGTATTAACCCTAGTAATGGTAACATTCATGCCTTTTGATAATTTGGTCTCAATTGAAGGTGAAATCTTATCATTAACACTCATTGAAATTTTTTGAGAAGTTAACAACCTGGAAACATTTTTTTCAGCAGAGTTTATATTAAGTTCTTTGTTATCTACAAGAACTTTAATATTTACAGCACGCTTTATAGTAATTACGTCATTGTTAACAATTTTTGAATCTAAACCTTTGTCAATTTTATCTTTTACGCCTACATTTATATTTGATTTTTTCAAAGCGCTACCAAAAGTTTTCTGGTAAGTTACTAATTTAGTTGGATTACCATCTACCACCACAGTAATATTTTTTCTTATTAGAAACATGAAAATAGATAAAGTTGAAATTATTGTCACCAGCATAAATCCAATCGCAATCTTCGTTCGTTTATTTTTTATAAGTTTAACCACAATAATCATCTCCTATTTTAAATTTAAGTACAAAGTATATCCAAAAAAATAACTAACTAGTATGTTAGTCTATTTATTGAGAATGCCTAAATACTTATGTCGGATGCCCAAAATACAGTATTTCTAAATATATATTATTTAGAAATGCTCTCAAAAGATGCATGAGAATAAGGGGATTTTTATATGCCTATACCAATATATGGGTTGATAATTTATTTCATTAGTATTGTAGCACGTCTTTATGTGATAGGCAACTATTATTTTATTTGTGTAAATATATTAATTGTTGTGTAGTAGCATTACTATATATGTATATGACTATAAATATTAGAATAGACATACACTTTTCATATAGTGATTTATGGCTCTTTTATTTCAACTTTTGGAGGTAGTGTTATAATTATAATGACATTTAAAAGCTTGATTAATATTATTTAAGATATTGCAGGCGTAGGATAACATGGAGGTGATTTTTTGAAGTTAAAAGAGCTAGAGAATATAGTATTCAAATCATCTTCTGATCGAATGAGAAGTCAGGGGGAAAAGTTTTTTAAAAGTGGACTAGTTTTTAAAATTAAAACAAAAAAAATAGAAAAATTATATCATATTTACGGATGCGTTAGAAATAGTACTAAATCAAGGGAATTAAACACGTTTATAAAAATAGATTTAGAAAAGAAGAAATTACTTGATTTAAAATGTACTTGCGATGATTTCAAAGAGCTTTCTACTGAAGGCTACTCGTTTATGTGTAGTCATTTAACAGCTACAGCATATAGTTTTTTTAGCTTAGCTACAAAAAACAATCATGAGAAAAGTGAAAAATCAGATAAGATTAAAGATAATAATTTAAAAAATACAAATGAGGTAAAAAAAATAGATTATCAATGCACAAATAGTATTATAAAGTTAGTTCGTAGGGTATCAAAAGGGCCAACTTATTATGAAGCACAACAAGCAATTGGTAAGGAAAAAACAAAAATACAGCCTAAAGACTTAAGACGTTTTTTAGAGGGGGTTGAACATAAGAAAATCAAGTTAAACTATGATAGTTTTGAGTTTGAAGCACCAATTTTACGTGAGGATTTACCATTAACATATACAGTTAAAATTAAAGGAAAATTATTTGCACTGACGACACATAAGAGGTTTCCGGTATCTTTAAATGACAAGAATGATGTATATTTATTTAATTGGAAGCTTTATCTACCATCAAATAATCAAGTGCAAAAATATCTTGCAATAAGTGAAAAATTAAAAGAGAATGGTGAAATTTTATACCGTATGGACATAGAAAATTATAATAAGCTTATTGCATTTCTAAGTAGTATTTCAAATAATATTAATATTAGTGAAGAGGTAAAAACCTTCGCAGCAAATTTTATAAATCCAGAGTTTCACATTTATGAGCAAGGCAATGATATTTATTGTGATATAACTGTTATTTATGGCAATAAGAAAATTAACATATTAAAGTATGATAAAAGTAAAAATACTATTTTACGTAATTATAAAAAAGAAGATAGAATACTTATGGAACTAGAGAAATATAGGTTCATAAAAAGAAATGAGAGGTTATTGTTTATAGGCTCAGATGAAGAGCTATTTGATATTTTAATTAATAGTAAAAAGAATCTAGGAGCCCTTGGAGATGTTAATTTTGGAAATGGGCTTGAACACATGAAAATACACGATTACGAGTCCATCGAAGCCGATATTCAGGAAAAGGATGATTATTATGATTTTTCTTATGGTATACATAACATTGAAAATGGAGAATTAAATGGTTTGCTCGCTGCATTTAAAAAAAAGAATAGATTCTACAAAACAAAGAATAATAATTTTCTAGACTTTGAAGATGAGGGAGTTAAGAACTTCCTTGATTTAATAGTAGTACTAAATACCAATGAAAAGGTAGAAGATGGCCATATAAAAATAGGAAAAGCGAAAGGGTTGTATTTAGATGAAAAGATAAAAGAAAAGCGTCTTAAATTTATTAAGGGTACTAAAGTGCTACAAAATATAGAAAGTGGTTTAAGGAATATAAACAACATGGATATAATGGTACCGGGGAAATTAAAAGCTACACTTAGGGAATATCAAATTGGTGGGTTCAAATGGCTTAAAAGCCTAAGTTTATTAGGGTTTGGAGGAATACTTGCGGATGAAATGGGTCTTGGAAAAACGATTCAAACCATAGCTTTTATCTTGTCTGAAGAAACCAAAAAATCTATTATTATTAGTCCAACGTCTCTTATTTATAATTGGAAGGCGGAAATAGAAAAATTTGCACCAAGCTTAAAGGTTGCAATTATACATGGACAAAAGAAAGAAAGACAGAAATTAATTCATAATTTAAAGGATTATGATATATTACTAACAACCTATGGAACATTAAGAATTGACATTAATCAGTATGAAAACATTATTTTTGATTATTGCATTATAGATGAAGCTCAAAACATAAAAAATTATTTGGCACAAAATGCATTGGTAATTAAAAAAGTTAAAGCCAATGCAAGATTTGCATTAACAGGAACCCCTATTGAAAACAATTTAACAGAACTTTGGTCTATATTTGATTTTGTAATGCCTGGGTATTTATATTCCAAAGAAACTTTTGAATCAAAATTTATAATTGGAATGCAAGACAATTTAGGAGAACTTAAATCATTGATTAAACCTTTTCTATTAAGAAGGACTAAGAGTGAAGTGCTTAAAGAACTGCCGGATAAAATAGAAAAGAAATTTATAGTTGAAATGACAACAGTTCAAAAGGCAGTCTATAAATCTTATATTAAAGTTGTAAGAGAAAAAATGAAAAATAACTGTGATGGCAAAATAGAGGTTTTTTCTTATTTAACTAAGCTAAGGCAAATTTGTTTAGATCCGTCACTTGTAGTGGATAAATATAAAGGTGGAAGTGGAAAACTAAAAATTGCAACAGAACTTATTCAAAAACATATAGATGAAGAAGGGAAAGTGTTATTATTTTCTCAATTTACCTCTGCACTTAAAAATATAGGAGAAAATTTAAATAAAAAAGGAATTTCATATTTTTATTTAGATGGGAAAACAAAATCTAAAGATCGAATTCGTCTAGTAGATGAATTTAATAAGAGCTGCGATATAAAAGTATTCTTAATTTCACTAAAAGCTGGCGGGACAGGGCTAAACTTAACATCAGCAAATTTAGTTATTCATTTTGACCCTTGGTGGAATCCGGCAGTTGAGAATCAAGCAACAGATAGAGCTCATAGAATTGGTCAAAAAAATGTAGTAGAAGTAATTAAATTGGTTGCTAAGGGAACAATAGAAGAAAAAATTATTTTACTTCAGGAAAACAAGAAAAATTTGATAGATAGTGTAATTACAGGTGAGTTTACAAGCGGTGATGTTTTAGGGAAGCTTACAAAGGAAGAACTTGTGGATATTTTTAAGGGCTAGAGAGGTGCCACCCACGTGGCAAGTGGCAAGTTGCTAATTAAGATATTTGTATATTTTTTTATTTAGATGTTAATATTCTAAATAAAAAGTATATGGGAGTGTGCTACAATGCCAAGGAAAAACCGGGTACTATATGAAGGAGCAGTTTACCATATTTATCAGAGAGGTAATAATAAAGAGTTTATATTTGAAGATGATAATATAAAGACTTTTATTTTGAAATATTTAAAAGAGTATAATAAAAAATTTGATTATGAACTTTTAGCATATGTAATTATGGACAATCATTATCACCTTTTAATAAAGGTGAACGAAGCAGATATAAGTACAATAATGTTTTATATTAATAATTTATTAGGCAAGTATGTAAATCGTAAATTAGATAGAACAGGACATGCATTTGACAGTAGGTATAAATGTAAATTAGTTGAAACTGATGCTAATCTACTTTGGCTGTTAAGGTATATACATAGAAATCCTGTAAAAGCAGATATTTGTAATGATATTAATGATTATAAATGGAGTAGCCATTATTTTTATAAGGGCTATATAAAATCAAATATTAATATTGATTTTATATTAAGTATATTGGGAAATTCTAAAAAATCTTCAATTAATAAATATTTAAGATTAGTTAATTCATTTGGATACGAAAATAATAATGATAAAGATTATGAAATAATAAAGCAGGAACTGAACATTAGTGAAGTAACATATTTAAATCCTAGTAATAGCTGTAACAATTTCACGAAAATTAATCGTATTACTCTAGATGAAATAGCAATAAATCATAATATTCATCAAAGTGAGTTATCTAATATTAGAAGCGGGAATAGAAGGCCCTGTTTTACACCCATAAAGCTAGAGATTATTAAAAGTGCGTTAGAAGAATGTTATTCCTTAAAAGAAATAGCAAATTACCTCAATGCTGCCCCTTCAACTATAAGTAAATTGATTTCACGCAATAAAACAGTATAATATAATAAGATGCCACTTGCCACTTGGGTGGCACCAAAATAAAGGAGGTGAAACTCATGTATGTAGAATTTAATAATGTTATAGTAGTTAGTGAAGATATAAAAAATATAATTGAGAAAAACACAGAATTTAAAGTAGTTAAAGATATGAGTAAAGGTTCAAAGAGAGATGATATATTAGCTTATAATTTAAGTGTGGAAATAAATACATTAAATGACCTAATGGAAGATGAATGTAATCTGAGTGAATTAACTGAAGATGAATTATTTGAAGAATACCTATCACTCGCAGAAGAAATAGCAATGGACATTGAAGAATATGTCCCTGAGGGTGCTATTTTGGATATTAAAGCTTATAAATGGGATAAATCTGATAATGGAATAAAGCTTGTTATAATTATAGCAACGCAGGACACTACAGAATTGAAATTAAAGGACATTATGAGAAAACTTATAACACAGGTTGAGTAAAATTAAGGACTATAACAAACTTTAGATAAAGTCTTGTTATAGTCCTTTTTATGCCCGAGGCTTGTCACTTTTGCCACTTGCCATGTGGGTGGCACCGGTTAAATCCCTGCGCAGCGAATATTATCTACAGATTTTTCAGCTGCTACTGATTTATATTCCTTGCACAGCAGTGCCCTAATATATCCACGCTCTTTATTCGTTGATTCTATATAGAAACATCTTCCATAATAAAATCTAATAAGTGAAAACATTCTAGATGCAGTATGAAGATATAAGCTGGTAACACCCAGTTCTACCATTGAGATATCAACTGCATTCATTAGTATTTTACCAATACCATTATTTTGATGTGATGATGAGACACCGAACCTACTTAGATAAGCTGTATGATCTGGTTCTACTTTAATGCGTACACTACCAATAACTTCTTCATTTGATAGAGCTACAAAAACGTTAGTAGTTTCTATGGCCTCTAATACATCATCATAGGTTTCTTCAAAAGGTGTAACCAATTCATCAATTCCTGCATCCTTGGTGTACATCATATAAGATTTTTTTGCAAGTACTCGAATTTCTTCAATGTCCCTAGCGACAGCTCTTCTAACTTCAAAGAACATTTTGTCCATGTATCTACCCCCCTAATATCATATTAGTATGTGAGTTATTATATATAGTATTAAATAAAATTACAACATATATTTACCTTTGGAATGTCGTTAAAATATGTCCAAATCAAAAAATACAAAATAAAGTTGATTTAATAATTATAAGGATTTTAAGGTGCCATAGCAATAATTTCAAGTCCTGTAGTTTCAGCTAAGCCAAACATAATATTCATGTTTTGAACAGCTTGACCTGCGGAACCCTTTATTAGATTATCTATGGCAGATAGCACTATTACCCTATTTGTACGTGTATCTACCTTAATTCCAATATGACATAAATTAGAGCCTCTTACCCAGCGGGTTTCAGGTAATCCATCAAGAATTTTTACAAAATAATTATCCTTATAGAAATCTCTATATAAAGCTATAAGTTCCTCAGCGGTGTGGTCGTTTGTGAGAGAAGCATAACATGTAGATAAAATCCCACGATTCATTGGTACTAAATGAGGTGTAAAACATATCTTTATATCATTGCCTCCAGATGACTTGCTTAGTTCTTGCTCAATCTCAGGAGTATGCCTGTGACTAGCAACTGCATAAGCTTTGATAGACTCGTTACATTCTGTAAAAAGTGAACCAATACTTGCAGAGCGACCAGCTCCAGATACTCCTGATTTAGCGTCAACTATTATAGAGTTTATATCTATAAAATTATTTATTAAAAGTGGAGTGAGCGCTAAAATAGTAGCGGTAGGGTAACAACCCGGGTTAGCTAATAAGTTACACTCTTTTATAGCATCTCTATTTAATTCAGTTAGACCATAAACTGCACTTGGTAAAAGGGCCAAACTCTCATGTTTAACTCCATACCACTGCTCATATTCATCCTTAGATTTTAATCTGAAATCGGCACCTAAGTCAATGACCTTTACACCGAGAGATAATGCTTTTTCAGTTATTTTAAATGCTTTACCATGCGGTAGCGCAATAAAAAGAACATTTATATAAGATAACTTACTGATAGCCGTTTCCATATTAACGCAAATATCTTCTATATAACTATTAAAGTTATTATAAATCTCATTATAGGTCATTCCTGCATAATTATGTGAAGCATAAAATTCCACATTAACATTTGGATGTCTATATAAAAACCATGCTAGTTGTTCACCTGCGTACCCAGTGGCACCTATTATACCGGCTTTAATCATTTTGTATCACCTTGCCTTTAAAATTTATTAATAAAAATGATTATACAATAAAATTAAAAAAAAATCAATATTATATTGAATATTTATTCATATTGATGTATAATTATACAAATGGTTGAAGATTTATTAAATTAGTTGTACAATTAGTAAAATTAAAGAAAACTAATAATTAGTTTTGGAGGCTACAATGAATATAAAAAACATTAATTCAAATAAAAAAGATTTTTTGCAAATGAGCAAATATAAGGGTAAAACCTTTGTTATAAAATATGGTGGAAGCATAATGAGTAATGATGCAGCTAAGGAGGCCTTCGTGGAAGACATAGCGCTTATGACTAGTGCAGGTATAAAAGTAGTTATAGTCCACGGTGGAGGTCCTTTAATTAGCAAGTGGGTGAAAAAAACTGGTGGCGAAAATGAGTTCATAAAAGGGTTAAGAGTTACGAACCATGATACTATGGAAATTGTAGAGATGGTACTATCAGGGAATGTTAACAAAAGATTATCTTCAATATTAAGTCGAAGGGGATTAAATGCTATAGGGATAAGTGGCAGAGATAGTAATTTAATTCAAGCTAAAAAGAAATTTGTATTTGAAGGTGATAAAAAAATAGATTTAGGCTATGTTGGAGAGGTGACTAAGATTAATACAAAGGTATTAATTACTTTGCTTAATAGTAATTATATACCAGTTATTTCCCCTGTTGGAGTTGGATGCGAAGGGAATAGTTACAATATAAATGCGGATTATGCAGCGGCTGCTATAAGTGGAGTGTTAAAAGCTGAAAAATTATTAATTATGACGGATATAGACGGAGTATATACAGATATAACTGATCCATCGACGCTTTTATCCTCAATAACTGTAGAGGAGACTAAAGAATTTATAAATAAAGGTATGATTTATGGTGGCATGATTCCAAAGCTGGAATGTTGCGTTGCTGCAATTAATGAAGGTGCCAAGAATGTTCACCTAGTGGATGGAAGAAAAAAACATGGTTTATTATTAAATATAATTAAGGATTGTGGAACTAAGATTATTACGGCGAAGGGAGCAATATAATGGAAGAAAATTGTGTGATGAATACCTATGGAAGATATGACGTTACTTTTGAAAAAGGACTTGGATGCAAGATTTATGATACGGATGGACACGAATATATGGATTTTGTCTCAGGAGTTGCTGTAAATTGCCTTGGGCATAGCCATCCTGCTATAATAAATGCCATAACTTCGCAGAGCAGTAAGCTTATTCATAGTTCAAATTATTATTGGAATACTACGCACAAACTTCTTGCGAAGAAATTAATAGATAACTGTGATCATAGCAAAGTATTCTTTTGTAATAGTGGTGCTGAGTCAGTTGAAACAGCACTCAAGATAGCAAGAAAATATGGAACATTAAAAGACACTGAAGGTAAAAATGTATTCATATATATGGATAGTTCTTTTCATGGTAGAACAATGGGTGCACTTTCAGTGACTGGGCAGGAGAAGTATCAAAAGGATTTCCGTCCTCTAATTGAAGGTACACGAGAAGTGAAATTTAACAATGTAGAAGATTTAAAAAAGAATTTTGACGAAAAAGTATGTGGAATAATAATAGAACCAATTCAAGGAGAAGGCGGAATAAATATAGCTAGCGTAGACTTCTTAGAAGAGGCAAGGAAACTATGTGATAAATATGACGCTTTATTAATCTTTGATGAAGTGCAATGCGGTATGGGACGACTTGGAAGTCTTTTTGCTTATAAAAAATTCTCTATTATTCCTGATGTGATATGCATTGCGAAAGCACTAGGTGGTGGATTTCCAATAGGTGCAACTATTACAAATGTTAAGGCTTCAACGGCACTAGTACCTGGCGATCATGGCAGCACATTTGGTGGAAATCCCCTTGGGTGTGCAGTTGGAGTTGCAGTTTTAACAGAGCTCGTAGATGGCGGAGTAATTGACAAAATAGAAGATAAAAGTATCTATATAAGGGAACGTTTACTTAAAATCAAAGAGAAATATGATGTAATAGATGAAATAAAAGGTCTGGGTCTATTAATTGGGATAAGCATAAAAACGGATACAAAGAAATTTTGTAAAGCATGTTTTGACAAGAAACTACTTGTTATTGCTGCTGGAAATAATGTGGTAAGATTACTTCCTCCACTTAATGTTACAAAACTCGAAATTGATGAGGCTTTAGACATCTTAGAGGTTGTAATATCTGAAAGTTAAGGTTAATATCATATTTATATGGAATAATTAGGTGATAATAAAAGCCTCAAACTAAATTTATTTTAGTTTGAGGCTTTTATTATTAAATATTATTTGCTTTACCCTACAATGTAAATCTCATTGCATTAAATAACCTAAATCTACATGTTAGATAAGACCTCAAAAACCTCTTCTAAATCAGGCAATTGAGCCTTAGGGTACACCTTGACCCAAGCTACAATTCCGTTTTCATCTATTATGATATTAGCACGCTGCGATATCCCTTTTTCTTCAATGAAAATTCCATAATCCTGTGCAACTTTTCCGTGAGGCCAAAAATCCGAAGGTAGACTTAGATTTTGAAGAAGTAGTGCAGATGCCCAAGCTTTCTTACATGGAGCTGGATCAACACTAAAGGCAAGCGGGACTGTATTTAGTGTTTGGAGTTTACCCCAATTATTATCAAGGGCTCTCACTTGATCTGTACATACAGGCGTCCAGGCAAGCGGATGCCAGGAAAGCAATACCCTTTTACCTTTGAAATCAGATAAACATACATTTTCATAATTGTTATCTTTTAATGAAAAGTCGGGTGCAGAATCTCCAACCTCAATTAATTTCATAATTTAATCTCCTTTATGTTTATTTAGTATTATAGAAGTTTTATATACCTACATGAATTATTATGTGCAACATATCATAATTTATTTTAAATTTATTGAAAGTATAAAAATGAATGGCCAGTAGCAAACATAAACTCTCAAATTAAAGCATATAACCTATTAGAGTGTAAATTTTTAAATTTAAATTTATGCCTTTTGAATTTTTTGATAAAACTTACAAGTAAAGGAGATAAAATATGATTGGAGTATCTAAATTATTATGTGGGACTGAGAATTTTGGGGACAAGTTGCGGTATGTTCACGGAGCTAGTGAGCAAAAAAATGGGGTTAGCAATGGTAGGGGGCCTGTTGTTGTGTGGAATTGTACAAAAACTTGTAATTTAAAGTGCATGCACTGTTATGCAAATTCGGATAGTAAAAAATATCAAGGTGAATTAAGTACTAATGAAGCGATAGCTCTTATTGATGATTTTAATGAATTTAAAGTACCAGTAATATTATTTTCAGGAGGAGAACCCTTACTTCGAGGAGACCTGTTTGAGCTAATTGAGTATGCTGAAAATCATAATATCCATAGTACTATATCAACTAATGGCACACTTATTGATATAGATGTTGCAAGAAGAATTAAGCAAAGTAACGTAGGGTATGTAGGAATTAGTTTGGATGGAATTGGAGATAAACACGATGAATTTAGGCGTACTAAAGGTTGCTTTGATAAAGCTTTAAGCGGAATAGAAAATTGCAGGAAAGTTAACCAAAAGGTCGGCGTAAGGTTTACTATTAATAGCCACAACTATGATCAAATAAATGATATCTTTCACTTAATCAAAGAAGAAAAAATTAATCGCGTTTGTTTTTACCATCTTGTTTATTCAGGGAGGGGTAGCGAAATGATTAAGGAAGATATATCACACGCAGAGTCAAGAGCTGCAATGGATTTAATTATGGAAAAAACAGTAGAGCTTGGGGATAAAGTAGAAATACTTACAGTAGATAACCATGCTGATACAGTTTACCTTTATTTGCAATCACTAAAAAAGTATCCTCATTTATCTGATAACATATTTAAATTGATGGAAATGAATGGTGGAAATCGATCGGGCATTGCTATTGCAAATGTTGATTACCTCGGAAATGTACATGCAGACCAGTTTACGCCTCAATATAATCTTGGAAACGTCAAAGAAAAACCATTTAGAGAAATTTGGGAAGATACGAGTAGTCCAATTATGAAGGGATTAAAAGATAGAAAAAGTCTACTTAAAGGAAGATGTTGTAAATGCAAATGGATAAGTGTATGTAATGGTAATTTTAGAACGAGAGCCGAATCAGTAACTGGAGATTTTTGGGGATCTGATCCTGCCTGCTATTTGAGTAACAAAGAAATAGGTGTACCAGGTGACATTGGATTAGTTTAACTATATTTGTAGCTTCGTAGGTGAGGGCATCACCTATGGTGATGATCAGTAGTGCATTTGATAATTAAGGAGGCATAAAATATGATTATATCATGGAATACAACTAATAAATGTAATATGTATTGTAAACATTGTTACAGGGGCGCGGGCGCTCAAGCCTTGCATGAATTGAATACTACAGAGGGGAAAGCACTAATAGATGAAATAGCTAAAGCAGGTTTTAAAATAATGATTTTTTCTGGAGGGGAACCTTTAGTGCGGACTGACATTTATGAATTAGTAGAATATGCAGCAAAAATTGGATTACGACCAGTCCTTGGGAGCAATGGTACATTAATAACTCAAAGTGTTGCTCAAAAATTAAAAATTGCTGGGACTATGGGTATTGGAATTAGCTTAGATAGTCTTAACCCTAGAAAACATGATGAATTTAGAAATCATAATGGCGGCTTTAGGGAAGCTGTAAAAGGGATGAAGAATTGCAGAGAGGTAGGACTACCTTTTCAGATACATACAACAGTAATGAATTGGAACAAGGATGAAATACTTGATATAACTGATTTTGCAGTGGAGATGGGAGCGGTTGCTCACCATACTTTCTTCTTAGTGCCTACGGGGAGAGGAGTAGAAATTGAAAAGGAATCATTGCCTTCCGAGCAATATGAGAATTTACTTAAGAATATAATGTTAAAACAAAAGGAAGTAAATATAGAACTAAAACCTACCTGTGCACCGGAGTTTATGAGAATTGCGAGGGAAATGGGTATGAACCTTAGATTTAGTCGCGGGTGCTTAGCAGGAACCAGTTATTGTATTATTAGTCCCAGTGGAGATGTACAGCCATGTGCATATTTAAACCTTCCCATTGGTAATGTACGAGATACTCCTTTTAGTGAAATTTGGAAAAACAACCCTATATTTAAAAGATTAAGAACTTTAGATTACACGGGTAAATGTGGTATTTGCAAATATAAAAAAAACTGCGGTGGTTGCCGTGCTCGCATAGCATATTATAATGATGGAGATTACATGGCTGGAGAATACTGGTGTTCATATTCTAATGAAGAAATTGGAAATGTATAGTAATGAATAAAACTAATAAAGATTTGCTTAATTTAATTCAGTCTAATTTCCCTTTAGAATCTAGACCATTTTTAAAGCTTTCAAAAGAGCTCAATATTTCAGAGGTAGAAGTTATTGATATTATTAAAGGACTTAAAAACAGTGGATATATTAAACGAATTGGGGGAATATTTGATTCTAGAAAATTAGGGTATTGTAGTACTCTATGTGCTATAAAAGTTCCATTAGATAAGATTACTGAAGTGGCAACGCTGATAAACAGTAATAAAGGAGTTACTCATAATTATATCAGGGATCATTCATACAATATGTGGTTTACAGTAATTGCGCCTTCTATTGAAGAGGTTAAGGACTTTTTAGATAACATTAAGATCAAAACACATATTAAAGATATAATCGAACTGCCAGCAGTAAAGTTATTCAAAATTAGTGTTATTTTTGATATTAAGGAGTGATTAATATGCTAAGTTGCTTAGATAAAAAAATTATTCGACGAATACAGGAAGATTTGCCTTTGGTGCCAAAGCCTTATAAAGAAATATCTCAGGAACTCGGAATTACAGAAAAGGAATTAATAAATAAAATTGAGAGATTTTGTAACAGAGGTATCATTCGAAGATTTGGTTCTATACTAAATCATAGAAACGTTGGATTTATGGCAAATGCAATGGTTGTGTGGAAGGTTCAGGAGGAGAGAATTAAAGATGTGAGCAAAATTATGATATCATTTTCTCAGGTTAGCCATTGCTATCAGCGTCCAACGTTTCCAGGTTGGCCGTATAATATTTTTACAATGGTTCATGCACAAACTAAGTTAGAATGTGAGAATGTAGTTAAACAAATTTCAAGTGCTGTTAATATTTATGACTACAATATGTTGTATAGCACTGCTGAACTTAAAAAGGTAAGTATGAAATATTTTATAGAAGAATAAAGCCATAGATTATTAAAAAATCGTTGCTACCTTAAATGTAGCAACGATTTTTGTTAATATTATTTATTGTTTGCCATTGAATTTAATTCGTCAGCTAAAGTCGTAACTTCCATAAGATTTGACGTAACCTCTTGAATTGCAGCTGATTGTTGCTCTGTAGTTTCAAGTGTAGAATGAGAAGTATCAATAGTTTTATCAACAGACTCTTGTATTTTTTTTGTTAGATCCATTATTTTTATAGCCGTTTCTTTAGAGTTTTGTGACAAGGTTCTTATTTCAGTTGCAACTACACCGAAACCTCTACCCGCATCACCTGCTCTTGCAGCTTCTATAGCCGCATTTAATCCGAGCATTTTTGTTTCATCTGCTATACTTTTTATAGAGTCTAATATTGTATTTATCTCTATTGATAGTTTTTTTACGTTAATAATTTCATCACTTAAATTCTGTTGGTTATTTGTTACATTGACTGATGAAGCACTGAGTTCTTCCATAGTAGCGGATATTTGACTAAAGTTTTCTGAAAGAGTTTGTGACATAGTGCTTAGCTTAAGCCTCTCATAGCCTGCCTGTGAAAGTGAATTTGCTACAATATATAGTACCTCCGCAGCTGCGGTTATATTTTTTTCATTAGTCATATAAACTTTTTTAACTGCATCCACATAACCTTCTTCGTTAACTCCGATTTCATTTGCTGTTTTTCTGAATTTTGCCTCATTTGGAGCAGAAGTTAATACTTGTCCTCCTAAAATGGTACCTATTAGATGTTCACCAACCAATATAGGTGCAGCAAAATCTATTAATCCTGCATGACAAGTATAGATAGATGGTCTTAGGGTTCGTGCTGCATCTTCTCCACCTTTCTTGTGTGATAATGCACATCTGTCATCTCCTGCTTTGGTGGAATGTGTAAAATCCATACAGAAGCTTGTATAGGAACTTGGATTAGTCACAGGTGTTCCATCTTTGTCAACAGTAACACTTGCAATATTCATTCCTGTGGCAAAATTATCTTGAAAGGTTTGAAGCAATTTAATATCAATAACATCTTTAATTTCTAGTGCAGTTACATCTAAATCACCATTTGACAATTTTTTAATCATATAAAATTCCTCCAATATTTAATTTATATTTTTTTTAATTGTTTATATGTTAATAAGGTAATAACATTTGAATTAACATTAACTATAGAAAAATCTTCATCGTTATTAATGTTTTCGATGTTTTTTTCTTCTATCTCTACTACATCGTCAATTTCATTAACAGCTAGCGCCAGTTTCTCATTCCCTATGCTTATGATAATGAATTTTTCAAAGATATTATTAATATCTTTATCATCGAGCATCAAGCTGGTGTTAATAACAGGTATGACACTACCACGATTACTTATTAAACCAATAACATATTTTTTAGAGTTTGGAACAGGGGTTAAAGGCATTTTATTTTCAATTGTATTAACTAAAGTAATGTCAATTGCATATCGTTCGTCTTTAAGTAGAAATGTAAGTATCTGCATAGTTTCACCTCTCTAAATTTCTTTAAGTATAGATGGGATATCCAATACAAGAGTTACTAAACCATCTCCTAATATTGTGGTACCTTTTATTTCACCAATATCCATCATGATTGAATGTTTATGCTTAATTACCATATCCGTTTGATCAAGAAGTGAATCTACAAGTAAAGCGGCTCTTTTATTGTTGGATTTTACTATTATTATGCATGAGGGTTCGGAAATAGCTTCAATTTTTAATAAATCGGATACACGTACAAGCTGAATTATGTGATCCATATAAATTATCATTTCAATGTTTTTAGATTTTTTTGTTTTGACAGTATTTTTATTTATAATGGTTTCAATAAAATCTAATGGTATAGCAAAAATTTGATCCCCAATTGTTACAAGTAGTCCCTGCATAATTGATGAAGTTAGTGGAATTATAATTGTTAAACGCATAAATTCATTAGCAACAGATTCAAATTCCATACTGCCATCTAAATATATCAGATCTAACCTTAATTTAAGGAACTCCTCAAAATTGTTTGTAAAATTTATAATATTTAAAAATTTCTTCACTTCATCTTCTTCAAATGAAATTAAGTCTAGGTTTTTTTTGTTCAGCTTTTCACAGGTATCTTCATAGTTAAAGCCTTTCCCGTTACTTTCAATAACCATTGTAAAATTTTTACCATCAGAATAGGTTGTGACCTTAATTTGATTAGATTCATTTTTAAAAGCTGCGAATTCACTTGCACAAATATCCTTTATTAAATAATTCAGTATGTTGTGAATATAAATTATAAGTGTGTTTTCTATTTCGGTTTCTTGTCCGCTGAAAATTAAATCAACATTAATATTATATTCGGTGCAACAATTACTAACTAAAGATTCTAAGGAATTAGTTAATGTTTTAATTTTAATTAACCTAACCTTTTTTATTGAAGCTTGGATTTCAGAAATAATTCTTAATTCTTGATCTAGGATTTTTCCATGAGAGCTATCAGAGACTTCATTTTTCATTTTCTCAATTCTTACTTTGTTAATAACAAGTTCTTCAACTAAATGCAGTAATTCGTCTAAGTTTTTTTTGTTGACATTAGAAATTTCTGAAAAATCATTTGACACTGATTGTTCCAAATTTAATCACCTCGTTAAAATTGAATTTCAAATTGAAAGTGAGTTTGAAATTAATAAATATGTAGACATACATTTCAATAAGCTAGTATCTCTTTTTGTTTGAAAATTTAAAATTCTCTAAATTTTAGTATACAACAATTAAATTGTCATAACACTATAATTATATATTCGACTAAAAAATATAAAACTTAAGTACTTAATCATATAAACATTCGTGAAATAAAGCGTATTATATCAATAGTACAACGTTTTCATTTCATTATTGCAAAAGTATGTATTAATAAATTGATGAGCTGGCATTATGGTGTAACATATAATGTAGCTGGTGGAAGAACAAGAGGATAGGAAGGGTGCATTCTAAGCTCTATAGAGTAGACAAATAAAACAGTCTACCTATAGGGCATTTTTATGCTCATTATCAACCTTATTTGTTTGAAACTTACATATTTATATAAAATAATACATTTTATTTTTTTGCTGTAAAGGATTTTCAGGGAATTTCTTTTTAATTATTAAATTATGTTAAAGTTATAATGAAAGTTTACGATTATAATATTAAGATAATAAAAGTTTTAATGACCTTTCAAAGAGTGGAAGCAGTAGTTTTATTTTGTGCTGAACAATTAATAATTGTTCAGCCTTATGAAGTCCCTAAATTTAAAAAATGATGGTGATGATTTACTTATCGAAGTAAAAACATATATGTGATTATTTTATTAATAAAATAAAAATAAATCTACCATTATAAATAATAGTTTGTTACAGAAAATTAGAAAAATATCTTATTTGAGGAGTGAAAATTAATGAAATTCTTTAATAACTTAAAAATGATTCAAAAATTAGTGGCAGGATTTGTAATAGTGGCATTGTTTATAGGTATTGTTGGATTTATCGGGTTGATTAATATCAATAATATCGATAAAAATCTTAAAAATATTTATACTATGGATTTGGTAGCTGTAAATGCTGCTAATAATCTCAAATCAAATTTATTAGAGATTAGAGGGGATTTATTGTTAATTGTTGATCCAATAAACAAAAGTACTTTGCAAAAAAACATAGACGACATTTCACGTATTAAGACCATTAATAATACACTTATTGCAAAATACAAGACTACCATAATAACTGATTTAGATAGGCTACAATTTACAGAGTTTGAAAAACTCCTTGTGGATTATAGTGCAGTCAGCGATGACATAATTAAACAAGCTGCTGCTGGCAACTTTAAAAATGCAAATACACTTGCTCCTGGACTTACTAAAATTAGAGTGAATATGGTTATGGTTCTAGAAAAAGAACTAAAATTATCAATGGATATGGCAAAAGCTGATTATGATAATAGTCAATCAGCATATAATAGTGCATTTGTTCAAATTATAGCAATAACTGTTATAGGATTATTTGTTGCTATTGTACTTGGGTTAATAATTGCTATTTCAATTTCAAGGCAGATAAGGAAGGTTGTAGTCGTAGCTGATGCACTTTCCCAAAATGATTTATCGAAAATCGTTGATATTGATAATAAAAGTGAAATTGGAGTTTTATCAAAATCAATAAACAAAGCAATAATAAACTTAAAATCTCTAATTGGAGAAATATCAGAAAGTGCTAATGATATTAGTGCTACTAGCGAAGAACTATCTGCTACAACAGAAGAGATATCAGCAAAAATGGAAATTGTAAATGAATCAGTAAAACAAGTATCAATGGGTTCAGAACAGTTAAGTGCAACAACCCAGGAAATAAATGCTACAACAGAAAATATTGCAGAAAACGTGGCTGATGTTACTAGTCGAGCAAATAAAGGAAATAAAATTGCAAGTGACATAGAAGTAAAAGCAGAAAAAATCAGTAAAAATGCTGAAAATAATGCTGATATATCAAACAAACTATATGCGCAAAAGCAAGAAAGAATATTAAAAGCAATTGAAGAAGGCAAGGTTGTTAGTGAAGTCAAGATAATGGCAGATGAAATAGGGAACATAGCAAGTCAAACAAATCTTCTTGCCCTTAATGCAGCTATTGAAGCAGCAAGAGCAGGAGAACATGGTAAAGGTTTTGCTGTGGTTGCAGATGAAGTTAGAAAACTAGCTGAAGATTCATCGAGTACGGTCCAAAGAATTCAAGAGGTTACAACGAGAGTTGAGAAGGCATTCCAAAACCTTTCTAGCAATGCCCAAGATGTATTGATTTTTATGGATAATAACGTTAAACCTGATTATAAATTGTTTGTAGATACGAGTAAGCAATACGGCACAGATGCAATAGTATTTAATAAGATGTCTTCGGATATTGGAGCGTCAATGAATATAGTTAATGAAACTGTAGCGGAAATTCAAAAGGCAATCGAAAATGTATCTGCTACGGCTGAGGAATCAGTTGCAAGTTCAGAGGAGATATTAGCAAGTGTAAATGAATCTGTTATGGCAATTCAAGAAATAACAAAGGCTTCTCAAGATCAAGCCATTTTAGCAACAAAATTAAATGGAATGGTACAAAAGTTTAATCTGTAAAATAAATTTCATTCTAATAGAGAAGAAGAATAAAAAACCTTATTATAAACTGGTACACATAGACTAGACAATTATATGCTCTCCTTAAAGTAGACAGATTAAATAGTAAAAATCTGTCTACTTTAAGGAGAGCACTTTTATATTAATAAATTCTGTTAAAGTTATATATAAAGGGAACGATTATAATATAAAGATAGTAGAAAAAATGGTAATTCAAACCAAAGGAATACAGTCTATAAGTATGAGTAATTACATAGCAAAATTATTATTTTATTTGGAGGAGTGAAGGGTAATGAAATGGTTTAATAACTTAAAAATGATTCAAAAATTAGTGTCAGCATTTGTTATAGTTGCAGTGTTTATATGTATTGTTGGTTTTATTGGAATATCCAATATGGGTAATATTAATAAAAATCTTAAAAATGTTTATAATTATAATTTGAAGAGTATTGACAGAATTGTCAATATAAAGGCGAATTTATTACAGATTAGTGGAGATTTAGCATTGATTGTTGATCCAATGAACAAAAGTAATCTACAAAAAAACAAAGACACCATTGAAGGCATTGCAACTACTAATAATACACTTATTGCAGAATATAAGACAACTATTACAACTGATTTAGATAGGAAACAATTTGCACAATTTGAAAAATTGCTCGTGGACTATCGTAAAGTAAGGGTGAACTTAATTAAAAAAGTTGATGCGGACGATTATCGCAGTGCAAGTATACTTTATTCAGATACTACTAAGAGTACAACAAATATGCTTACGATTCTAGAAAAAGAACTAAAATTAACTAAGGATGCGGCAAAAATTGATTATGATAATAGTCAATCATCATTTAATACAGCATCTACTAAAATTACATTAATAACTGTGCTAGGAACATTAATTGCTGTTGCACTTGGTCTGTTAATTGCTATTACTACTTCAAATCAAATAAAGAAGGTTGTAACGGTTGCTGATGCCCTAGGACAAAATGATTTATCAAAAACTGTTGATATGGATAATAAAAGTGAAATTGGTGTTTTAGCTAAAGCAATAAATAAGGCTGTAATAAATTTAAAAACCTTAATTGTGGAAATATCAGAAGGCGCTACTGACATTTCTGCAACTAGTGAAGAATTATCCGCAACTACGGAAGAAATATCAGCAAAAATGGATATTGTGAATGAATCAGTAAGACAAGTATCTATAGGCGCAGAGCAGTTAAGTGCAACAACGCAGGAAGTAAACGCCACCACAGAAAGTATTGCAGAAAATGTGGCTGATGTTAATGGACGAGCAAATAAAGGAAGCAAGATTGCAATGGATATAGAAGTAAAGACAAAACAAGTTAAAGAAAATGCTGACAATAGCTTCAGTGCAGCAAAGAAAATGTATGCTGAAAATCAAGAAAGCATATTAAAAGCAATTGCAGAAGGCAAAGTTGTTAGTGAAGTTAAGATAATGGCGGATGAAATAGGAGATATAGCAAGTCAAACAAATCTACTTGCACTTAATGCAGCTATTGAAGCAGCAAGAGCAGGGGAGTATGGTAAAGGCTTTGCTGTGGTCGCAGATGAAGTTAGAAAACTAGCTGAAGATTCATCAAGTACGGTTCAAAGGATTCAGGAGGTTACGATGAGAGTTGAGAAGGCATTCCAGAACCTTTCCAGTAATGCTCAAGATGTATTAACTTTTATTGATAATAAAGTTACACCTGATTATCAACTGTTTGTAGATATAAGCAAACAATATGGTGAAGATGCTGTTGTCTTTAATAAAATGTCCTCGGATATTGGTGATTCGATGAACATAGTAAATGATACTGTATCAGAAATTCAAAAGGCAATTGAAAATGTATCTGCTACAGCTGGGGAATCAGTTGCTAGCTCTGAGGAGATATTAGCAAGTGTAAATGAGTCTGTTATGGCAATGGGGGAAATAACAAAGGCTTCTCAAAGCCAAGCTATACTTGCTGAAAAACTAAATGGTATGGTTCATAAATTTAAGTTGTAATCTGTAATTAGTGTTTTTAAATTAAAAAATCATATGTGAAAATTTTACCCTATGGAGTATAAAAATCTACATCATAGGGCATTTTTCTGATTATTAATAAATATTAAATTTAACTAAAGTTATAATTTATATATACGATAACAATATGGAGAAAGTATGATAGTAATTCAAGGCTTGGTGTTTACTTTTTGGGAAAGGCAGGCTAATTAGGTAACGAAAACTAGGGTTATATAAAATATTAGATAACAATTATATTTTTTTAAAAAATATTTTGATACGAGGGAGGAAAATCCATTGAGAGATAAATAAGTGTAATTAATGTTTACAATGTTTCTGAAAAATTATTAGATATTAAAATAGAGGAGTGAAGATTAATGAAGTGGTTTAACAACTTAAAAATGGTTCAAAAACTAGTATCAGCATTTGTCCTAGTTGCGTTGTTTATAGGTATTGTTGGATTTATCGGAAACCATAGTATGAAAAATATGGATAAAAATATGGATAATATCTACAATATAGATTTAGTAGGCATTAAAACTATTGATGCTATTAAATCAAATTTACAAGACGTAAGAATTAACTTGCTAGTGCTTACAAATCCTGTAAATAAAAATTTATTTCAAACGTATAACAACAAACTCGTAGTTTTAAAAAACCAAAATGATGCACTTAATGTAGTATATAAAACTACGATAACAACTGAGTTAGATAGGCAACGATTTGCTGCATATGAAAAACTATTGGTAGATTATTATGTTATAAAAGATAAAATGGTTAAAGAAGTTGGTGAAAGCAACTATATTAATGTAACTAAACTTACGCCAAATTATATTAAGATTACAAATGAAGTGACTATAGCACTAGAAAAAGTGCTTAAATCAACTACAGATAATACAAAAGTTGATTATGATAATAGTCAATCGACTTTTGATAGCGCATTAGGTAAAAGTAATATTACAATTATTCTAGGATTATTTGTTGCTATTGCACTAGGTTTAATTATTGCTATTTCAATTTCAAGGCAGATAAAGAAGGTTGTAATAGTTGCGGATTCACTTTCAGAAAATGATATATCAAAAACCGTTGATATCGATAATAAGAGTGAAATTGGAATTTTAGCAAAATCATTAAATAAAGCAATAATAAATTTAAAAACATTAATTGGGGAAATATCAGAAAGTGCTACTGATATTAGCGCCACCAGTGAAGAACTATCTGCTACCACAGAAGAAATATCAGCAAAAATGGACGTTGTTAATGAATCGGTAAGACAAGTATCTATGGGAGCAGAACATTTAAGTGCCACAACTCAGGAAATAAACGCCACTACAGAAAATATCGCAGAAAATGTGGCTGGTGTTACTAGTCGAGCAAATGAAGGTAATAAAATTGCTAAGAATATAGAAATTAAAGCAGAAAAAATCAGTGTGAATGCAGAAAATAGTTCTAATATATCAAAGAAATTATATTCCGAAAAGCAAGAGAAGATATTAAAAGCAATTGAAGAAGGCAAGGTTGTTCGTGAAGTTAAAATAATGGCAGATGAAATAGGAAACATAGCAAGTCAAACAAATCTACTTGCACTTAATGCAGCGATAGAAGCTGCAAGAGCAGGAGAACACGGTAAAGGATTTGCTGTGGTTGCTGATGAAGTTAGAAAATTAGCTGAAGATTCATCAAATACGGTTCAAAGGATTCAAGAGGTTACATTGAAAGTTGAGCTAGCATTCCAAAATCTTTCCAGTAATGCTCAAGATGTATTAACTTTTATTGATAATGAAGTTACACCTGATTATGAAGTGTTTGTAGATACAGGTAAACAATATGGCGAAGATGCTATAATCTTTAACAATATGTCCTCAGATATTGGTGCTTCAATGAACATAGTAAATGAGACTGTATCTGAAATTAAAAAAGCAATTGAAAATGTTTCAGCAACAGCTGAGGAATCAGTTGCAAGCTCTGAGGAGATACTCGCAAGTGTTAATGAATCTGTAATGGCAATGGGGGAAATAACAAAGGCTTCTCAAAGCCAAGCTATACTCGCAGAAAAATTAAATGGTATGGTTCAAAAATTTAAACTGTAAAAACATACTAAAATAGTATCAGCGAAGATGATAAATAGCTGCGCAGGTGATTGTAGAATGAGTTTAAGGCATATAAATCTATGTAAAAGCAAAGGTGAAAGTAATATAAGTATTACTTTCACCTTTGCTTTTTTTATAATAAAATAAAGATTGTTAACAACTTAACTATTATAGAAATATTCTAAATAGTGTGGTATTATGAAATAAAAAGTGGTCAGACCGTCTTACCATCAATAAGTTAGTAGATTTTCATTGAGAGATGAGGGGATCTATATGCATTAGAAACAGCGTATGAAAGCGTAGCAAATATATGCCTTAAGCAAGGTGCACTTGATGTATTTATAACTGATACGGATGAATGTGACGTGGTTGTTCCAAGAAATAAAGTTGCAGAGTTCATTAAGTATACGAATGGGGCATGGTCAGTGAAAATTGAGGTCGTATTTGAAGCAATGTATAGTAAGTCAAGGGAGCTAAAAGGTTTGTCAATAAAGTAAATCATATCGCCAATGTCTTAAAGGAGGAATGTATATGACTAAAATCAAAATACCATATTCAAAGCAGTTTTTGGAAGTTGAAATACCAGATAAAAATCTGGTGGTAATACTTGAATCAAAAGCTCATGCGTATATTGTAGAAAGTACTCAGCAGGAAATTGTAAATAAGGCACTGGATAATCCTATTGGAAGCAAAAAATTAGAAGAACTAGTTAAAGGTAAAAAAAACTTAGTATTAATAACTAGTGATCACACAAGACCTGTACCAAGTAAAGTAACATTGCCAATATTATTACGCAGAATAAGATCAGCAAATCCTAAAATTAAGATAACAATATTAATTGCAACTGGGTTTCATAGGCCTACTACAAGGGAGGAAATGATCAATAAGTTTGGTAATGATATTGTAGAGAATGAAATAATAATAAATCATGTATCAGAGGATTATAATAGTATGGTTCGTGTCGGTACTCTTCCCTCAGGAGGAGAACTATTGCTTAATAAGTTAGCAATGGAAACTGAACTTTTAATTTCCGAAGGTTTTATAGAACCACACTTCTTTGCAGGATTTTCTGGAGGACGCAAAAGTGTCCTTCCTGGAGTAGCATCAGCGAAGACTGTTATGGCAAATCATTGATCAGAATTTATAGCAAGTGAGTATGCACGGTCTGGAATTATTGAAAATAACCCAATTCATAAAGATATGTTATATGCAGCAAAGGAAGCTAAGCTCGCATTCATACTAAATGTTGTAATAGACAGTGAGAAAAATGTAATAAATGCATTTGCAGGTGATAGTCAACTTGCCCACATTGAAGGATGTAAATTTGTTATGGAACTTGCATCTGTGAAAGCTGTTAAAGCGGATATTGCTATATCAACTAATGGCGGTTTTCCACTAGATCAAAATATATATCAGTCTGTAAAAGGAATGACAGCAGCTGAAGCTACTTGCAAGGAGGACGGAGTTATAATTATGGTGTCTGGTTGTAATGATGGACATGGTGGTCAGTCATTTTATGACAACATCGCAAATGCAAGTAGCGCGCGTGAAGTTCTTGATAGGGTAATTAAAGTAGGAAGAAATGAGACAGCGCCAGATCAATGGGAGGTTCAAATTCTTGCTCGCATACTAGATAAATTTACTGTAATCCTTGTTACGGATATGTGTGACCCTGAAATGATAAAAAAAATGCATATGCAGCATGCATTTGTATTTGAAGAAGCACTAGAAAGAGCTTTTGAAATAAAGGGACTAGATGCAACAATATCAGTAATACCAGATGGGGTTTCAGTTGTGGTAAAATAAGCTTCAAAGTAAAGTATTGGAATGATCAATTTGATATTATCAAATGTGAAATTTATGTATTAAATAAATTCACTAATCGGGACTGACTACCATTTATATTAGACTCTAAAGAACCAACTACTTCATTTAGAGAATACCTAATGGGCGAAGTAAGATATTCGTCTATTGCAAAATCATTCCCAGGAATAGCAGAAGAATTATTTGTTAAAACAGAAAAAGATGATATGGAAAGGTTAGCTAGTTTTGTTAAAAATAAACAAATAGAACTTATCTTTGATACAGATGTAGAAGAGAAAATTAATGATTGTAATCCAAACAAAATAGAAATCATAATAAGTACAATCGTATTTCAATTAAATCACCCTAGGCATGCATGTGATTTATGAGGTAAGAACGTATATAAAGTAAGAAAGATTTCTGCATATTGTGGAAATTTTTTTATGTTGTGGTACGTTCTAAATATACATATAAAGGGAATAAATGCTGATTTTATATTGACAAAAAATATCAACCATGTTATTGTAAAATTGAACGATGTTTAGAACTGTGTTCAGCAATATTCATTAAGAAAAGCAATTATTAAAATATATTTATGTATATCCCTAGGAGGAATTATCTATATGAAAAATACTAATGTAAAAGATAAGATCATGGATGCCACAATTAAATTGATTGAGGAATGTGTATCCATAGAAAATGTAACAATACGAGATATCGCTGCGAAGGCTGGTGTCGGTGTCGGTCTTATCAATTATCATTTTCAAACAAAAGAAAACCTGATTAATCAATGTGTTCAGAAAATTATTGGAAACATTATCAACAAGTTCGACGCAGTGTATCAGAGCCTTACTTTGGAACCTTTGGAAAAACTCCGTTTTCTTGCAAAATTAACTTGTACGTTTTTGGTGAAAAATCAGGGAATTTCTAGGGCTTCTATTCTTTCTGACTTAATTGCGGCAAATTGCTCAGACAACACCTCTCAAACGATACAAGCATATCTTCCGGTTATGAGAGAGATATGTGGTGAAGCAAAATCGAATGAAGAAATTTATCTGTCCACGCACATTTTGATTACAACTCTTCAATCTGCATTTTTAAGAAAAGATGTTTTTATGCAAAATATGAAAGTTGATTTCTACAATATAAAGCAGCGAGAACGATATATTGATATGGTAATAGAAATTATTTTAAAGTAGCGGGATACCATATAATTGGAAGATTACAAAGTTAATTATTATTTTATATGTGAAGGGGGTTATGAAATGAAAGTAATTGCAATTATGGGAAGTCCTCATAAAGGTAAGGGATATAAAATCGTTCGAAAAATAGAAACTGAGTTGAAACTAACAGATGATGTAGATTTTGAATATATATTTCTTAGTGATGTTAATTTTCAAATGTGCAAAGGTTGTTTTGCGTGTATATCTAAGGGAGAAAGATTTTGCACTTTAAAAGATGACAAGGAAAATGTCGAACAAAAAATTTTAAAGGCAGATGGTATAATTCTTAGTTCACCAGGATATGCACAGAATGTTAGTGGGTTAATGAAGAATTTTATGGACCGTTTTGCCTATAGTTTACACAGACCTAAATTTTTCAATCAGTCACTTATGCTTGTTGCTAACGGTGGCTCTGGGTTAAGAAAGGTTAATAAAGCACTCTCGCTTACTTTAGGTGGAAGTATCAAGGCATGTGAATTAAGTATAATGACTACACCGTGGGAAGTTACTAAAAAGTATGAAGATGAGACTGATAAAAATATAAAAAAAAACACAAAGAAGTTCTATAAATCAATGAAAAATAAAAAAGAAATATCTCCCGAATTAGGAAATTTAGTATGGTTTAAGATCTTCAAAAATATGGCAAGCATTTCAAAGATTAATTTGCCTGCTGATTATAAATACTACAGTGAAAAGCAGAATTATTTTTATCAGATTAAAGTGAACCCTCTGAAGAGCCGTATTGCAGGTGCCATAGCAATTATTGCTGTAAGGAGTATGAAAAAGAACGTTATATTCAAGTAATATGAGATATATACACCAGGTTTATTCCATTTAAATATAAGTAGAAGACTTGTATTTTGGGCTAAAGCTAAAATTTATATGGTATAGTATATATAATGCATATAAAGTATGGATGTTGAATACTAGGAGGAAATATATAATGAACAAACCTGAAAATAATATATTTAACCATTTGGAGAAGTATCCAGGGGAACAAAATGTTTAGTCCAATAAAAAATACTAAAGTTTATGAACAAGTAATAGATCAAATAAGAAATATGATAGATAAAGGAACTTTAAAAAAAGGGGATAGGCTCCCGTCAGAGAGAAAGTTAGTGGAACAATTACAGGTAAGTAGGGCTTCTATTCGAGAAGCACTTAGGGCACTTGAAGTCATTGGACTTATAGAGTGTAGACAAGGAGAAGGTAGTTATATAAAAGCAAGTTTCCAAGATAATCTATTTGAACCACTATCAATTATGTTTATGTTAGAGGGAAGCAATCAAGAGGAGATATGGGAACTTAGAAAGATATTAGAGGTTGAGGCAGCGGGACTTGCTGCAAAACGAATAACTCTTGAACAGTTAAAAGAGCTCAAAGAGCTTACTCAAAGTTTCATTAACAGTGAGAATGAAGATATTAATGCTGAAATTGACAAAGAGTTTCATTATAAAATTGCAGAATGCTCAGGCAATATTTTAATATTTAACATACTTCGAACAGTTTCAATTCTTGTAGATCATTTTATTGTGGATGCAAGAAAGTTAATA